>Ga0209166_10000016_pt1 | contig 278110 bp, 198 predicted proteins | sample Coa_R1_3_FD_187151 | JGI IMG/M metagenome (GOLD analysis project Ga0209166, IMG submission 187151) | Surface soil microbial communities from Centralia Pennsylvania, which are recovering from an underground coalmine fire - Coalmine... | ecosystem: Environmental > Terrestrial > Soil >...
TGGCCAGGAACAACCCGCCGGCGAACTGGCTTAGGATTTCCTTTAGCCGCAGTTCGAGTCCGCCTTCGAAAACAATGAGGATGAGCGCCAGCGAGCCGAATCCCTGCGTGACGCCGCGGAACATGTCGGGATTGACCCAATGAAGGACGGGGCCGATGAGAACGCCCGTGGCGAGCAGAATGATGACGTCGGGAACGCCCGTGAATCGCACGAGGCGGTTGGCCACAAAGGCGAGAACAAGCAAGCCCCCGAGCAGCGCGAAGAAGAGATTCAGGTTCATCAGTGAGCCAGCGACCGAAGGAGAAATAATCGCGGAAATGTGGGAGGCGAAGCAAATGAATAATAGGAACGCGAGGAGCGGCCTGTCCGCGCGAGAGAGTCTGCGGACAGCCCCGGAAGCAATCTCGGCTATTGCCGTGAAACGATAAGAAATCCAACGGCGATGGCGATGGTGTCTTCCAAGAGTGCAACGGCGAAATCGGGGACCTTGAGAACCTTCACGAGGCCGGTGCGCCATTGACGCCCCGCGAATGCCCCGGCGATTCCGCCGGCCGCGCCAAAAATAGCTCCATACACGAGACTTTGTCCCACAGATTTGCCGACGCAGGCCCCGGAGAGGGCGCCAAAGACCAGGCGAGCAAGCAGGCCTGGAGGTTTCGTGCGGCTGGGAGTTGAAGGGAGCTTATCTATAATGAGTTCGGCGACGGCGAGCACTGAGAAAATGGCCACGGCGGCGGTTGAGCCCATGAACGCAAGTCGGGAACCAGCCAGGTTGAGCCAATTGCCGCGGGCGGCCCAAGCCACGACAGCCGGGGCGGTCAGGCTGCGCATGCCGGCGACGACGCCGATCGCGAAGGTGAGAAAGAAAACGAAAGAAATGCTCATGAGGTGAGAGATGTATCTCTGATGATTGCAGGTGTCAAGATGTAAGAGTGGAAAGCCGATGGAAGCCGTTCGCCGGCGAGATTCTACCGCTCAACACTCTTAAGTGTCCTGTCGATTTTCCCTTGTTTTCACGACATGAATCTTATGCAAGTGACAGCCTGAATCTTTCGCTGCGGTCGAGTGAACCGCGCGAGGTAGTTCAGGCGGCAGTCCGCAGGCTACTTGTAGCGAGCCGAATCACAACAGGACAACGCTAGCCCCTCCAGATGTACTTGCCGCAAGAGCACGGGACCGTCTCGGTGGGAAGTTTCTTCTCCAACGATTTCCGACAAACTGGACAATTCCTCTGCCACATATTCATACCTGCTATTTCTCTTTCGAATGGGGCCGATAACAAACCAAGTCTATTGGCCCTGGGATCGCTTGTCTGTCCCAATACACACAATAATAAAAGTGTTCTTATTTGCACAGATGCTCCGCACTCGATGCGTTAGCCTGCGTAGGAACGCTGATTGGCCAGCGTCTCACGCATCAGGCGCGCGCAAGCTGAGAAGAAGAGCGTGGCTGAATCGCTGGATGGAACTATCCACATCGCGTTCGTGGTTTCATGATTACTATTCGCGCAAATCAGCGGACTGGACGGCAGGCCAGGCGGCCATGAAGAATCGTCGTGCAGAAAACTCGGTTTTTGTTGCCATGGACAAGCCTCGAATAGCCGTTTTGTTGTCCGTTCTGTCCGCCGGCAGCTTCTTGTTGGCAAACGCCAGACCCGCGCTGTCCGAAAATAAGACGGAAGAATCCGGCGGGCAGAGCAGTTCTCATAAGGCCCAAGGTGGCAAGTCTCCCATTACAGAACTTATCGCCGGCCCCGGTTCAGGAGGGGCAGCTTCTGTCGCCGGCCAAAGCCCAGACCGTGGCTACGTGCTGACTGCAGGCGAACTGGTGAATGCGGTCATTGCAAATGAACTGTCGGACCGGGAGCAGTTGCGGAAGTGGATCTGTACGATCGAGAAACGGGCTGGGAAACAAACCCTCACTGAACTGCAAGTAGAGAGCAAGGACGGCCCCTTATACCGTTTGCTCGCGATCGACGGCTCGGCGCTTAACCCCAGCCAGCGACAGCAGGATGATGCACGGATTGGCCGGCTGATGAAAGATCCAAGGCCAGTGTTGAAGCTGAAGCAAGCGGAGGACGAAGATGAGATCAAGCTCCAGAGGCTCTTGACCTTGATGCCGCAGGCTTTTGTTTACGAGTTGGATGGAGTCGAAGAAAATCTTCTGCGCGTCAAGTTCCGCCCCAATCCTGACTACAATCCGCCAACGTACGAAGCTCGGGTAATACACAGCCTCGCGGGAACGGTTCTGATCGATGCGGACCACAAGAGGCTGGCAAGAGTGGCCGGGCAGCTTATAAATCGAGTGGAGTTCGGTTACGGGATGTTAGGGCGAATTGACAGCGGCTCGGTGGAATTTGAGCGAGTGGAGGTCGGCCCCCAGCAGTGGAAGACCGCCCTCATCAACATCCGCTTTTCAGGACGAGCAGTGATTTTCAAGACCATCAGCAAAGAGCAATATGAGCGGCGATCCGATTTCCGCCCCGTTTCCGGCGACCTCAGCCTCTCCGACGCAAAGGATTTGCTTTATTTCTCGCATCTTTCCGTCTCCTCAAAACCTTAAAAAATGCAACTCGGGAAGCGAGTTGCCATTGAGAAAAAGAACTCATGGAAAAACTCGGTCGAAATGACTTGTGCCCATGCGGCTCCGGACACTGGTTTCAAGCGTTACTGCCTGCGCACGGGTAAGTACGACGGTGGCAATCGGAACTACTTTTTTAGCGAGTAAAAAACAACGCTTTCCCTCAGACGGAAAGAAGGGCAAGGAAAGCTCTTGACTTTCGCTTTTTGTTCGCCTATAGTGCGGGGCGGTAGAGGAAACGGGAAACGGGCGGCGTTCGGCTCCATTGCCTTTCCTGGCTCTCACGAGCTGGGCGTCGCCCGTTGAAGATTCCGAGCCCTAAGCGGGGTGAGGGGTCGACTCGACGGAGTGATCCCTCGACTCCGGAAAGATTGTACTCGGTCCGCTTCCCTGCATTCACCGCTGTGCGGTGACAGTTACATTGACCGCTAGGCGGTCATCGTTACCAGGAGCCGTTATGGACGTCTGTATCGAAAACGTATTTCCCTCAGTGGCGATGCCGTTTAATCCTTTTCACGATGACGCGCGCGAAGAAAAAGGACGCGGATCAGAAGCGCAGCGCCCCAGAGCGATTCCAAACATTGTGCACGTGGATGTGGATGCGTTTTTTGCTTCGGTCGAGCAGGTTCTGAACCCCAGACTGCGCGGAAAACCGGTCCTGGTGGGGCGTGGCGTGGTGGCGTCGGCCAGCTACGAAGCAAAAATGCAAGGCGTAAAAACCGCGATGACCTTTCGCGAGGCGCTGCGGATTTGCCCGGCGGCCGTCGTCGTGCCGGGGCAGTACGAGCACTACGCGGTTTATGCGGAACGCGTGCGGAGAATTCTCGAAACGTACACGCCCGCGGTCGAAACGGCAGCACTGGACGATTTTTATCTGGACTTCGCAGGGACCGAGCGGCTGTACCCGAATTACGAAGCGGCGCTGCGGCGCGTGCAGTCGGACGTGCTGGAACAAACAGGACTGAGTGTGAGCGTAGGCGCGGCGCGCACAAAAGTCGTTGCGTCGATTGCCTCGCGCCTCGAGCGGCCCTGCGGCTTCCGCATGATTGCTCCGGGAGCGGAGGAAGAATTCCTGACGCCGCTGCCGGTCGAGAAGCTGCACGGCATCGGGCATGTCCACGCGGGAATGTTGGCGGAGCGCGGAATTGCCACCATCGGTCAACTGCGGCAGGTGCCGCGAGCCGCTCTGGAGGCCGCGTTTGGCGAAGTGATTGGCGGGCAGATCTGGGAACGCGCGCGGGGGCTCGATGGGCGCGAAGTGATGATGCCGTCGACGCCAAAATCCGTCTCGCGCGAAACGACCATCGAGGGCGGCACAATCGACACGGAATTTCTCGGCGGCCTGATCGAATATCTGAGCGAGCGCATCGGCTCGACGCTGCGCGAATACGGCCGTCAGGCACGCACCGTCGGCCTGCGCATTCGCTACGTAGATCATTTTTCAGCGCACCAAACAATGCGATTGACGCGGCCAAGCAATGACGAACGCGAACTGCTCGCCGAAGCCAAGGAGCTTTTTGAAAAACTATTCACGCGGCGCGTGGCCGTCCGCCTGGTTGGCGTAAACGTGACCAACCTCGAAGTTGACCGCCGCCAACACGAACTCTTCGACACCGACGCGAACCGTCGCTGGTATTTGAATCGCGGCCTCGATTCCGTCCGCGGCCGATACGGCTGGAACGCGGTGTTTTACGGCAACGGACTCGAACTCCGCGAACATTACGCCACCAAGCCCGGCGGGCTGGTGCTGTCCACGCCATGCTTATCACGGTAATTTACTAAAGTTTTTCTTCCCAATTCCCTACCCTGATTTGTTCTGAATACAAGGGGCACGTCCTCGTATGACGTGGCTGGTGACTCGCATTTCGCGACTCGTGGAAAACCCACTTTCGCGATGCGGGGTTCACGAGTCACCAGTCACGAGCCACCAGTCACGTGTTTATCCATCTTCATGGTCACAGCCACTATTCGTTTTTGCGGGGCGTAGCGTCGCCCGAGCAGATGATCGCGGCGGCGGCGGAGCAGAAGATGCCCGCGGTTGCGCTGACGGATACGAATGGGCTGTATGCGGCGGTGCCGTTTTATCAGGCGGCGATAGCCGCGGGAATCAAGCCGATTGTGGGAGTGACGCTGGATGTGGGGTTGGACAATCCCAAAAAAGAAGGAGAGATTTCTCGCTCCGCTCGAAATGACGGGGCAAAAAAAAGCGTGGCGATGGTGCTGCTCGCGGCGGACATGGAGGGGTACAGCAACTTGTGCCAGTTGGTGACGCTGCGGCATTTGGGCACAACAGAATTGGCGAAGAGCAAAAGCCCTGCCGCGAAACCTGATTCCAATTCTAACGAGGAAGGTGGGCGGCCGGTGAAGCTGGAAGAATTGGCGGCGCATTCGAAAGGCGTGATTGCGCTGTGCCACTTGCCAACACCCGCGTACGACGCTAGCCACGAATCACCAGTCACGGGTCACCAGTCATCAATCACGAACCACTTCGCACGGCTTAAGGACATTTTTGCCGAGCGGTTGTGGATCGAAGTGCAGCATTTGTCTCCGGGCGATGGGCGCATGCTGCGCGAGGCCGAGCGGCTCGGGCACGAGCTTGGCGTGCCGCTCGTGGCGACAAACAATGTCTATTTTTTGCGGCCGGAGGAGCACTTGCATCACCGCGCCGTGAATGCAGTACGCGCCGGCGGGCTGCTGACAACTGTGGCGGCGCCGGAAATCACGACCGGCGAGGCGTGGTTCAAGCCGGCGGCGGAAATGCAAAAGCTTTTTCCCGATCATCCGGAATTGCTGCGCGCGACTCTCGACATCGCGGAGCGCTGCAATCTCAAGCTCACGCTGAACAAAACCATTTTCCCGGAATTTCCGGTGCCGGAAGGCGAGTCCGCGTTTTCGTATTTATGGAAGCTGTGCTTTGCGGGCGCGCAGAAGCGTTACCGGCCGCTGCGGCCCGAGGTGCTTTCGCGGCTGACGCACGAATTGGGAGTGATCGAAAAACTGCATCTCGCGCCTTATTTTTTGCTGGTTTGGGAGATCGTGGAAGAGGCGAAGCGGCGCGGAATTCCGGCGGTGGCGCGGGGTTCGGCGGCCAGTTCGATGGTGACGTATTGCCTGGGAATTTCGTGCGTGTGCCCGCTGCGCTGGGGATTGTACTTCGAACGATTTTTGAACGAGCAGCGCGGCGATTGCCCGGATATCGACATCGATATTTGCGGCGCGCGGCGCGATGAGCTTCTGGATTACGTGTACGAGCGCTGGGGCGAAGAGCACGTAGCCATGATCGGAAGCTTTGTGACCATGCACGCGCGGCTGGCCGTCCGCGAAATCGCGAAAGTGTTTGGCGTGCCGCCGGGCGAGGTGAACCGTTTTACGAAGCGGTTGCCGCATCGCCCGGTGCGCGAGATTTTACAGGCCATTCGTGATTTGCCGGAATGCCGCACTTTGCCGGTTGACGATGAGCCGTGGAAAACAGTTCTGCAGGTGGCTTTGCGGCTCGATGACGCGCCGCGGCACATGGGGATTCATCCGTGCGGAACGGTGATATCCGCGCAGCCGTTAACGCGCCTGACGCCGCTGGAACGAGCGACAAAGGGAATTGTCGTGACGCAGTACGACATGAACGCGATCGAGGCGCTCGGGCTGATCAAAATGGACCTGCTGGGGCAGCGCGGATTCACGACGATGTCGCTGGCGCTGGATAACATCGAAAAGGAAGCGAGAAAAGTAAACGAAACAAAGGAGGTAAAGGGGAAAAAGTGCGTTGCACCGGATGGAGTGACGCCGTGCCCGAAGCCACGAGAGATTGATTTTGACGCGATACCGGAAAACGACCCGGCAACATGCGAGGTGATCGCCGCCGGCAAAACGATGGGAATATTCCAGATCGAGTCGCCGGCGATGCGCGGATTGCTGCACGCGCAAAAAGCACGAACGCTCGAAGAGATGGCGGCGGCGCTGGCGCTGATCCGGCCGGGGGCGGCGGAGTACGGTTCGAAGGAGTTGTATTTGAAACGGCTGCGTGGGCAGGAGCCGGTGATGTACGCGCATCCGGCGCTCGAGACAATTCTGGGCGACACGCTGGGCGTGTGCATATTCCAGGAACAGGTGATGCAAATCGCGCAGGCGGTCGGAAACATGCCGCTGTCGGAGGCCGATCTGGTGCGCAGGTCAGCGGCAAAATATTCAGGGCAGCGGGATCGCGAGCGTCTGCGAGGAAAATTCCTGAAAGCGGCGGAGCTGATGGGGTTGACCGGCGCGCAGCGCGAAGACACCTGGATGATGGTGGAGAAATTCGCGGGATTCGGATTCTGCAAGGCGCACGCGGCGACCTACGCTGATATTTCGTATCGCATGGCGTATCTGAAGACGCACCACCCAGCGGAATTTCTGGCGGCGATGTGCAGCGCGGGTGCCGGCTTTTATCACGTGTCAGCGTACGTGGAAGAGGCGAAACGATGGGGAATCGAAGTGCGGCTGCCGTCGGTGAATCATTCGCTGATGCAATACACGGCGGAGGCGCTTGTGGATGGAAAGCGGGCGCTGCGCGTCGGGCTGATGCAGGTGAAGGGACTGCGCGTGGAAACGATCACGGCGATTGTGCGGGCGCGGGAAGATGGCGGCTCGTTTCGCTCGCTCGAGAGTTTTCTACGGCGCGTGCCGCGATGGAACCGTGGCAAGCCGGTGGAGCGTGATGAGATCGAGGCGCTGATCAAATGCGGCGCGTTTGACGAAGTGAGCGATCAAGGGTGCGATCAAGCGCACGGAATGACACGGCCGGAGATGTTGTGGCGATGGAATTTCCTGCAAGCGCGCGCAGGACAGGCATTCCTATCCAGTGGAACTTCTTCTCACGTGATGGAGCCGGAGAAAACAAAAGATCCGGGCGAAGAAGAAAGGCGGCAATCGGGAATTCCCGCCTCGCCGGCGCTCTTCCCGGAGTCTGCGCCGGAGGATGCGATCAGCGGGGCGATGGCCGGGATGCCTATGGCTGTGTACACACGGGAACAAAGATTAAGGTACGAGCGGGAGATTCTGGAAGTATGCGTGAGCGGGCACCCGCTGGATTTTCTGCCGCGGAACGGCGAGATGTGGAGCGACGAACTCGATGGGATGCACGGCAAACGCGTGACGCTGTGCGGATGGGTGGTGACCTACCGGCACGTGGGAACGAAGAATTACCGGAATATGATGTTTGTGACGCTGGAAGATCAACGCGGGCTGTACGAAGTGGTTCTTTTCCCCGATGCCTACGACCGCTATGGCGGGCTGGTGTTTGAAACGCGCGCAATGCGCGTCACGGGGCGTGTGGAGGAAGGCGGGCAGATCAATGGAGAGCGGTTGGAAGCGTTGAAGAAGTGATTGGTGACTCGTAATTGGTTAAAAAAGAAAGCTGGAGGGCGCCGCATTTTTCAAAGAATGGACACAGCGCGGCTTGTGAAACGATCACAGCTCCATGCGTCGGACAAGAAAGTCGTATCGAGGATGCGGCACGGTGAAGATGCTATTTCGGATAAGAAAACCAAATGCGGCGACGACTACCTCGACGGAACCGGAAGCGGGCCTCCCGGCTGGCACGGGCGAAGAGTGGCTCGGTCGGAACCGCAGCGCGAAACGGCGGCTCTGGGAACGCCTGAACCCGCGGCATAGGAAAGAGTTGCGCATGATCGCGGAAGCGATGGCGATGCAGCAAACCCACGCGGCCTTGCCGGAGCCGCTGCGGACGCGGCTGAGCGAATCAATCGAAGAGGTGGAACGCATCGCGCGACGGATCGGCACGCTGCTGGCCGAGGTAACACGGCGGACACCACCACGCGCGTGAAGGTTGCGGCGCGGAAGCCGCGAACGCATACTGAAAACATGGCTGTCCCCAGAATGTGCGGCTCCCTTTGCATCGCGGCATTGACTGTGGCGCTCTGCGCCGCAGTCGCTTCAGCGAGAGCGGATGAAATTCGCCTCAAGGACGGGAAGAAGCTTTATGGCGTGATCGTGGCGTACGAAGACAACATGTTCAAAGTCAAAACGGACTATGGATATGTACTGGTGGAGAAAGACAAGATCGCCTCGATAGTCCCAACCACGCCCGCCGACGCAACAGCGAAATCCGAGAAGACACCTGCCGCAAAGAAGGGATCGGGCGCGGAGGCGCAGCCGAAGACAGAGCCTGCCGCAGTTACCTCTACGGGGGAACCAGCTACGGCCACAAGTTCCAGCGATAAGCCGGCACAGCCAGGGGCCGGAAAAAGCGAAAACACATCGGCGAAAATTACGAATGCCGCAGTGAAAACGCCTGCGCCAGCGAACGCGAAGACGGGCCCAGTGGCCCCTGCGATCACCCCACCTGCATCGGCTACAGGCTCAGAGTCGGAGGCATCCGCAACGCAGCCGACGACGCCCAAGGAGCCGGAACTCCCGGCAATGCGGGAAGAGATTCAAGGCAATCTCTACACGAACTACACGCATGGCTTCAAGATGTACAAGGCGCCGAGTTGGGAACTGATCGAAGACGCGCGAAAGGCACTGCCAAACGCGATCGTGGCCCTGGGCACGTACAACCAGTCGACACTGATGGTGATCGGCCAGGAAAAAACAAAGGATCCGCTGGAACCCGCAGGGGCCGCGGTCGAAAAGCGGCTACGCGAAATCTACGACAATTACCGGAGTATTTCGAGACAAAAGACCGTGGTGGGCGGCTTGCCGGCGGTGGAATACCGCTACCGGGGAATGGCCGACGATCACGATTGGTCCGGCACTCTCGTCGTGATAGCGCGCGGAAGCGACATTTTCACGGTGCTGGGCATGACCTACGCGGATACCGACCTCATTCAAATCCAGGAAAATGTGATCGCCAAGTCGATTGCGAGCTTGAACTTCAACATCCACTAATTCATGTTTTCAAGACAAATTCGCGGTGGAAGCTAGCCCGAAGCCGCAGCGGCGAGGTCGGGGAATTTCTTGTGCTCGCGAATCACCGCGATGAGAGCCTGTGCCGCTCGAGGCAGGCTCCGGTCGCGCCGGTAAACGAGACCGAGCTCACGCCAGAGATCGACACCCTCGACGTTGAGAAGCTTCACTTCGCCGGCTTTGACCTGATCGCGCGCGAAACTCTCGCTGATGAAAGAAACGCCCGCATCTGCGCCCACGAATCGCTTGATCATCCCAATGCTGGGAAGCTCCATGGCCACACGTAAACGGGCGCGATAAGGGCGGAACAGTTTGTCCAGCACCTGACGAGTAAAGCCAGTGCGGGGAAAAATCAAGGGCTGCCCGGCGACTTCCTCGAGGGTAATCCTGGAGCGGTGAGCCAGCGGATTGCGTGTGCTAACCATGAAACGGAGCCGGTCGCGCGAGATGTGATGCACCTTCAGAGTCGGCGATTTGATCGGCAACGTAACGATCCCAACGTCGACCGAGCCGTCCTCCACCCGCTGCAAAATCTTGTGGCTGAAATTGCGATAAATGCTGATTTGCACCAGCGGATAGCGGCGCTGAAATTCAGCGAAGATGTCCGGGAGCAGATAAAGACACGTGGCTTCGTTCGCGCCGAAGACAAGTGGGCCCTGGATGACGTCGCCGCGGTCGGCAACGACCTGAATGGATTCGTCGCGCAGGCGGAGAAGCCGTTCGGCGTAGTCGAAGAGTACTTCGCCTGCGGGAGTCAGTTCGACGGACTTGGCGGAGCGATCAAGAAGACGCGCGCGATAGGTCTGTTCGAGCTGGCGAATCTGGGCGCTGACTGCGGATTGCGAGCGAAATACTTTTTGCCCCGCGCGCGAGAAGCTCTTCAGCTTGGCAACGTAAACGAAAGTGGCAAGTTGGTCGAAGTCCATGGGCAGGTGGTTCGGCAAAGATTATAGCGGATTGTTGCCGCTAAATAAGCGCGGAATCATGCTCCTGTCTAGCCAGCGGAGGCGCTTGCGAGAACGCGCCGCTCGACGGCATGCTGCAAATTCCTTCGCGGCGCTTCAAGCAGGAAAGCACCGGTTCCCAGGTGGCTTCCAGAGTTCCCTGAAAATGGACGGGCTGCGCACGCAACATCGAAAGAGTGCCGCGGCGCGAAAGCAAGCGAGAGGCGCGCGGGCTGGAAGTGAATTGAAGATGCTTTTCCAGCACGTAGCGCAGCCAGGCATCTTCCTGTCTTCCGATTTCGGAGAGCGCCACGAAATCGCGATGAATCACTTCGTCGGCTTCGCCGCGCAAAACGTAGGAAAGTCCTCCGGTCATTCCAGAGCCGAAATTCAACCCAAGCGGACCGAGGACGAGCACGACACCGCCGGTCATATATTCGCAGCCGTGCTGGCCGACGCCTTCCACCACCGCAAGCGCTCCGCTGTTTCGAACGGCGAATCTCTCGCCCGCGCGTCCGGCGACAAAGAGCTGGCCCGACGTGGCTCCATACAGCACCGTGTTTCCCACAAGCACGTCGCCGCGGCGGGACGCGGCCGGACTGGCTGCGATAGCGATGGTACCGCCGGAGAGGCCCTTGCCTACGTAGTCGTTGGCTTCGCCCGAGAGTGTCAAACTGATTCCTTCGGCAAGGAATGCGCCGAAACTTTGCCCCGCACAGCCATGAAATTCCTTCGCCAGCTCCAGCGTGAGCGGGCGTGCCAAACTGTCGGGACGGCGCCGGCGCATCAATTCTCCGCTCAGCCCGGCGCCAACGCTGCGGTCTGAATTCTGGATGGGCTGAGACTGGGCCTGTAGTTCGAACGAAGCGCTAGGATGCAACTCGTCCTCTCGCGCGGGGACGCGCAAAGCGTGTGATTGTTGAGGCGCGACGCGTCCGGCCTCGGAAATTGGAACGATTAGCAAGGGATCCATCCCAGATCGGGCGTTGAGCCGGTCGTACCAGCCTGTGAGATCGCTCAGTGAGCGAGCCCCAAGTTCCGCCAAACGTTTGCGCACTTCTTCGGCGAGAGCGCGGAAGTAGGCAACTATCATTTCCGGCTTTCCTGCAAAACGAGTGCGCAGCTTCTCATCCTGAGTAGCAATACCCACGGGACAGGTGTTCAGATGGCATTGGCGGGCCATCACGCAACCGATGGCGAGCAGCGCGGCTGTGCCGAAGCCGAACTCATCGGCGCCAAAGAGTGCGGCAACGATGATGTCGCGAGAAAATTTCAAGCCTCCGTCAACGCGCAGCACAACGCGCGAGCGCAGCCCCGCTCGGACTAACGTATCGTGCGTTTCGCGTAAACCGATTTCCCACGGCAAGCCCGTGTTCTTGATGGAGGTGAGTGGCGAAGAACCTGTGCCGCCATTGTGACCGCTTATCGTGATGACGTCCGCGCCGGCCTTAGCCACTCCAGCGGCGATGATTCCAACCCCCGCTCCGGAAACCAGTTTCACTCCGATCCGGGCGCGGGGATTCACCGCGCGCAGGTCGTGAATGAGCTGGGCAAGGTCTTCGATGCTGTAAATGTCGTGGTGCGGCGGCGGCGAAATGAGCGGCGTACCGGGAGTCGCGTGGCGGATTCGCGCAATGTATTCCGTGACCTTGCGCGCAGGGAGTTGCCCGCCTTCGCCGGGCTTTGAGCCTTGGGCCATCTTGATTTCAAGTTCTTCCGCGTGAACGAGGTAATCCGCTGTCACGCCAAAGCGGCCGGAGGCGACTTGCTTGATCTTATTTGCTGCCGCCGGTTCGAAGCGATACGTGTTGGGATCCTCGCCACCTTCTCCGGTGTTGCTGCGGCCCCCGAGAAGGTTCATGCCCAGCGCTAGTGTCCGATGTGCTTCGGGGCTCAGCGAGCCGAGCGACATCGCCTGTGTGCTGAAGCGGCGAAGAATCGCCGGGACGGATTCTACTTCCTCGAGGGAAACAGGATTGCCGGGAACAGTCTCAAGCAAATCCCGCAGAAAGACCGGGCCCTGCTGCCCCGCCAACTCCTCGAATGCCGGGTAGTGCCCGCCTTCGGGCGCGCGGACATGCGCATGGATGCGACGAACCACTTCAGGCGAGGTCGCGTGAAGTTCTGCGCCCTTCCGGAAGCGGTATAGCCCAGCGTCGCCTAACTCTGTGGACGCTGAGGAGAAGGCGGCTGCGTGCATCCGAGCGTAGTCCGCGAAAAGATCGTCCAGTGTCTTTGAGCCCGGGTAATCTGCGGCGTCTTCGCAGAACTCCGCGCAGAGGTCCTCCGCGAGGCCGACGATCTCGAAGAGATGGCTGTTGCGGTAGCTCGCTAGCGTCGAAACCCCCATGCGCGCCAGAACCTTGCGAAGACCTGCAATCATGGCAGCGCGCATGCGATCGGCCCCGCCCGCTTCGAGGGACTCGGCAAACTCGTCCGCAAGATACGGCACAACTGCGCTGGCGCCGGCAGCCAGGAGAAGCGCCACGTGATGAGTGTCAAACACTTGCGCCGACTCGACAATGAGCGGCACATCCCAGAGGCCATCGCGAACCATGGCCTTCCAGACAGCGGCAGCCGCCAGCAGCGCCGGGAGCGCCGCGTTTTCCGCGCTGATGCCGCGATCAGAAAGGAGGAGGAGGCCCGGGCGTCCGCTGCTGCTCAGAGGGGTAGTAGATAGCTGAGCAAGGCTGCAACGCGCGCCCGGGACTCCCAGGGCGGAAGAGAAATTCATACTGATGCGATGAACGGGACCGAATAATTCGGAGAGTTCGGCAAGTTGTCCATCGCTGAGAAGCGGGCTCGGAAGAGTCACGCCGTCCTTCAGATGCACGGCCAGGGACATCACGTGAGTTTCGCGTAGCGGATCGATGGGCGGGTTGGTGACCTGCGCGAAGCGCTGCTTGCAATAATCCCAAAGTGTGCGAGGAAGCGCCGAGAGAAATGCAGGCGGCGCATCGTCGCCCATGCTCCAGTCCGCTTCTTTTCCGTGCGCGAGTGCCGTAAAAAGTGTTTTGAACTGGTCATCCGTCCAGCCAGCGGCGGCCGCAACGCGCTTTGGCTCGCTGACTGTCGGCGGGCGCCTCGCAGCAGAAAACGCGAGCTGGCGCACCGGCGCGATTACTTGCCGCCGCTGGTGCATTTCCAGGCGCTTCAAAATATCTCGCCAGCGCAGAAAAAGACCAGTCGCGGGGTTGGCGAGAATCATCTCTCCTGGGCCAAGCCGCTGGCGTTCTGCGATGCGGGTTTCTTCGAGATCGATCAGGCCGGTCTCGGACCCGGCTATCAGAAGATCGTCGTGTGTAAGTGTATAGCGAAGCGGCCGGAGGCCGTTGCGATCCAGCTTGGCGCCCACGAACTGGCCGTCGGAGAAAATCAGCGCTGCGGGGCCATCCCAGGGTTCGTTTTGTCGGGAAAGTGAGGAGAGCGCAGCGCGGATGTCTCGCGAAAGAAGAGGATCATTCTCGAACGCGGGAGGAACCAGGACCAGCATGGCTTCGTCTGGCGCGAAACCTTCGAGAAGCTTGAGCTCGAAAGCATTATCGAAGCTTGCGGAGTCACTGACATTTTCCTCTAGAGGAATAAACCACGAGCCGACGGACAGCCGCGCGCGCAGCTCATGCTGTTTGGCCCGGAGCCAGCGCCGGTTCGAGACGATTGTGTTGATCTCGCCGTTGTGTGCGACGTGGCGAAACGGTTGCGCGAGGTGCCAGGAAGGCTGCGTATTCGTCGAATACCGCTGGTGAAAAATCGCAAAGGAAGTGGCAAATGAGCCCTCGCGCAAATCTTCGTAGAACTGCGGGAATTGCCACGGCGTGAGAAGGCCCTTGTAGACCACTGTTTGCGAGGAAAGCGAGCACAGATAACAACGCGCCGGGAGAAGCGATTCCGCGCGTTTCCGAAGTAGGGAGAGCTTCCACTCAAAGCGGGCGGCCCCACGCGACGAATGAAAAGGCGCGACGAAAAACTGCCAGATCTCCGGCATCGTTTCGAGCGCGCGGCTGCCGAGGGAGTTGGTGTTGGTGGGAACGCGGCGCCAGCCGGGGATGCGAAGGCGCTCGGTCTCGGCCGCCGCTTCCACCGCGGATCGCGCCTCCGGCGATTCTCTCGCCGGGAAAAATGCGAATCCTAACCCGAATGTTTCCGGTAGCTCGATGCCCTGCTCCTGAGCGCGTGCACGAAAGAAGTGTTCAGGGAGAGCTGTCAGCAGACCCGCGCCGTCGCCGCTTGCGCCGTCGGCATCCACTCCGCCTCGATGCGTCAGGCGTTCGAGCGCCGTGAGGGCAATCTGGACAATCTCATGGCTAGGGGGACGGCCCAGTCGCGCCACAAACCCCGTGCCACAAGCATCGTGGTCGGGATGGCCCCAGTTTGGGTGCCGATCGCTTGGGGAGGGCGCGCACCGTGGATACATACAAAGTTATTAAGCTGGCGCGCCCCGGAAGTACAACGCAGAATTTGCATCTATCAAATCGATTTTGTTGAGGAACAGATTTTAAGCCTTGGATTCTTAAAACTTTGTGACTTCCGTGAAGTGAAAATCCCGAACCTTCATTGCGGGCACCACCATTTCGAAGGCCTCCTCACCGGTTGCGCGAACCGAAGGACCGAGGAATTCGACGTTGCGCAGCATCTCCAGAATGGACTGGTTAAACCGAAAATTGCGTACCGCGCTTGTGACTTTCCCGTTTTCGACGAGGAAAAGACCGTCTCGAGTCATGCCCGTCATGACCTTTTCGTAGGGATCGACTTCGCGGATGTACCACAGGCGGGTAACGAGCAGGCCGCGTTCGGTTGAGGCGATCATTCTCTCGAGCGACGAATCGCCCCCTGCGAAGACCAGATTCATGGGCGCCTCGCCATATTCGTTGGGAAGGGCGAACCCATGCCCCGTAGGCTTCTTACGGCCGGCCTTGGCGCTGCTTCGCGCATAAACGAGATTCGTGGGCACTCCGCGATCCACCAGTAAAACTGGCTGACGAGGCAGGCCTTCCCCGTCAAAGGGCGGGCCAAGCTGCAACGGGTGGTAGGCATCATCGGTAATGCTGATGTTCTTTCCGAAAATTTGCTTCCCCATTCGCTCGTTGAGACAGGAACGCTTGTCCTGCAGGGCAGTCGCCGCAAAGTCGTAAAAAAGAAACCCGACGAGATCGAGAGCGGCAGCCGGTTCGAGAATCACGGTGTACCGGCCCGAAGCTAGCTCGCGGGCGTCAACGGCCAAGTGCGCTTTTTCGCTGGCGCGCTGCGCGAGCTTTTGCGGATCGAAATCGCGTACCCTTGCGGCGTTTGCTTTGGCCCAGCTCGCGGCGGGGGTCTCCTGCATGGTGATGGAGAATTCCGCGTGCGTCTCACGATAAGCAGCGAACAGTCCTCGCGAATTGCCCATTGCGGACTGCTGCAACCCACTGGCGAAAATGCCGGCGGCAACCTGGCCGTTCTGGATGGCAAGATCGCAAGCGCGACGCACAGCTCGAGCACGATCTTCGGGAGTGAGGCCAGCGGTGGCTTTGTCGAAGCGGTGGACTTTGCGATAGCGCTGCTTCCCCGGCATGGGGAGCAACCGAGGATTCTTCGGCTGGCTATGGGCGAGGGAAAGAGAGCCTTCGATCGCCGCGCGGAGGGAGTCTTCGTCCAGTCGATTGGTGGTTGCTCGCGCAGTCCGGCTGTCAACTACTGTTCGAATCGAAACATTCAGGCCTCGCTCGGCGACATTCTGGTGGACGGCATTGTTTGCGAAGCGCGTGAGTGATTCGGCGGTTTCGTCCACGTGGACTTCCGTCTCGTCCGCTCCGGTTGACTTCGCCAGGCGAAGGACGGTGCCGATGATTCGCTTCAACTCACGCTCGGGGAGCAATTGTTCCGCTCGGTTGGCGTTTCTCCTTGCTGGCGACTTGCCAAATTTGCTCGCTGGGCTCATTGGTTTGAAAACGCCGAACCGATTCGAACATTGCGGAATCGCGATGGCGAGGCGCCATGGCCTGTGCCCATCGTTTGCATCGGCTGTCCTTTGCCGCAGTTGGGAGTGCCCCAGAGCGTCCAATAATCCTGTGAACAGATCGCATCGCACGAGTTCCAGAACTCCGTGGTAATCCCGCTGTAGCTGGGATTCTTAAGCATGCGTGTTTTTTTGCCGCCTTTGATCTCCCAGCCGATCTCCGTCGAAAATTGAAATTGGTACCGCCGATCGTCGATGGACCACGAGCGATTCGTCTCCATGAGGATCCCGTCGTCGGTGTCTGCGATCAAATCGTCAAGATTCCATGTGCCCGGTTTCAGGCTGATGTTGGTCATGCGGATAATCGGCAGGCGATTCCAGCTTTCCGTGCGCATGGTGCCGGAGGAGCGTTTAAGTCCGATGAGATGCGCGGTTTCCCGGTTCGAAAGGTAGCCGCGAAACTGCCCATCTTTGATGATGTCCGTGCACTGGGCGGGCACGCCTTCATCATCGTAGGCGAAAGTGCCAAGCCCGGGTCCGTGTTCGAGGCGCGCGTCAGCAACAACGTTCACGATATCCGAGCCGTAGCGCAATTTGTTCAGCTGATCGATCGTGAGAAAACTGGTGCCCGCAAAATTCGCTTCCTGGCCGAGTACCCGATCGAGCTCGATCGGATGCCCGACGGATTCGTGAATCTGCAAACCCAGCTGGCTGCCCCCAAGAATTAGAGTCCCGGTCTTTTCCGGGCACTGTGTAGCGGAATGCAACGCGGCAGCCTCCTCGCCCACGCGCGTGGCGTTTCTTAACAGTTCCAACGATTCCACCAGTTCGTAACCTTCGAGCGCGTGCTGCCCACCGAAACTGTTCGGATACGAACGCTTCTGGATCTCTTCACATTGAAAAGATGTCGCCGCGATGCCACAGCCGGTAATCATTTTGCGTTGATGAATCAGCGAGCCGATGCTGGAAGCAAACCAGGAATCGATCTTGCGGAACTGCATTCCGGTTTCCGTGAGAGTGACGCCTTTGACGCGTCGCATTTCCCCATCGGCGGCTAGCAAGAGCGCAAGCTGCCTTTCTAGTGGTATCTCGAAAGGATCCTTGCGAAATGGGCTCTGCCAGCTGTCCACGTAAGCATCTTCGGCCACCATCACCACGTCCCCGCGCTTTGCCAGGGCCGAAGCTCTTGCGATCGAGACAGCTTGCGCGGCGCAAGCGGAGACGCCTTCGCGCGTAAGCCGGTCGGTGGAGGCAAACCCCCACGCGCCATTCGCCAAAACGCGGACTCCGATCCCAATCGACTCAGATTGAGCGAGTGTTCCGACTTGTCCGTTTTTCGTGGTCAGATCGCGCTGGCGCAGGTGCATGACGCGGACATCACTATAAGTCGCACCTCGTAGTCGTGCGGTGTCCAGCGCGTTTGAGCAGAGATCCCACATAAGAGTGACCCAATAGAAACAGAGTCAAGTTTACAAGAAAAAGGGGCGCAGTTGATTGCGCCCCAATAGCAAATAAGCGAGAAGGACAGCTGTGGGCGCATTACGTGCCTTCCTGCCAGGAAGCCAGATAGTGCTCCTGCTCGGCGGTCAATTTATCCAGCTTGTGGCCCATCGTGTCGAGTTTCAGCCGGGCAATTTCCTTGTCCAGGTTTTCCGGCACCACGTACACCTGAGGCTTCAGATCCTTGTGGTGCTGGCGCAGGTATTCGGCGGAAAGAGCCTGATTGGCGAAGCTCATATCCATCACGGCGGCTGGATGTCCTTCCGCTGTAGCCAGATTCACCAGGCGGCCTTCGCCGAGGAGATAGACTTTGCGGCCATCCTTCAGCAAGTATTCGTCCACCAGCGGGCGCACTTCGCGCTTGCCGGAAGACAGACGTTCAAGAGCCGGAATATCAATCTCCACGTTAAAGTGCCCGGAGTTGCAGACCACAGCGCCGCTTTTCATCGCTTCGAAATGCTCGCTGCGAATCACGTTTTTGTTGCCGGTCACAGTAATGAAAACGTCACCCTGCTTGGCAGCCTCCGCCATCGGCATTACGCGAAATCCATCCATCACAGCTTCGATGCCCTTGGTCGGGTCGATCTCCGTGATGATTACGTCAGCGCCGTGCCCCTTGGCCCTCATCGCAATGCCGCGCCCACACCAACCATAACCCGCGACGACCACTTTGAGCCCGGCAATGAGCAGATTGGTGGCGCGAATCACGCCATCAAGTGTGGACTGTCCGGTGCCATAGCGATTGTCGAAGAAGTGCTTTGTCTGCGCGTCATTGACGGCGATGATCGGATACTTGAGCGTGCCGTCCTTGGCCATGGCGCGCAGCCGGATTACGCCCGTCGTTGTCTCTTCCGTCCCCGCGATGACGTTCGAAACCAAGTCGGTGCGCTTGCTGAGAAGCATGGTCACCAGGTCAGCGCCATCGTCCATCGTGAATTGCGGCTTATGCTCGAGGGCCGCCCGCAAGTGTGAGTAATACGTGTCGTTGTCCTCGCCTTTGATCGCGTACGTCGGGATGTTGTAGTCGCGATTTAGCGAAGCGGCCACTTCATCCTGTGTCGAGAGTGGATTGGAAGCGCAAAGAACCGCGTCGGCTCCGCCATCGCGTAACGCAATCATCAGGTTCGCCGTTTCGCTCGTTACGTGCAGACAAGCGGAAACTCGCAATCCCTTGAGCGGCTGTTCTTTCACGAAGCGCTTGCGAATCGATTCGAGCACGGGCATCTGTTGATGCGCCCATTCGATCTTGCGCTTGCCGGCATCAGCCAGTCCGAGGTCCTTGACGTCGCCTTTTTTCAGTTCTGCTGTAGCCACACTCTTTCTCCTTGATCCGAAGTTTGCACGGCGAGGGGACTTCGCGCAGGTGAATCTGGACGCCGGACAGAATCCGGAAGTTTTTGCAAAGCTTAGCGGTGCGCGCCTGCTTCCACAGTGGCCGCTACACCGAGGCCGGCCGCTTTACGAAGTGCATCCGCACGATCGGTGTGTTCCCACGTGAAGCCCGCGCCGCTGCGTCCGAAATGCCCGTACGCGGCGGTGTCCTTGTAAATGGGGCGCCGAAGATTAAGCGCTTCAATAATTCCTTTGGGCGTCAGCGAGAAGTTTTCGCGAATGAGGGCGGTAATCTTTTCCTCCGAAACGGCGGCTGTTCCGAAAGTATCGGCCATGACGGAGACCGGCTCGGCAACTCCGATGGCGTAGGCCAGTTGCACTTCGGCCGTGCGCGCCAGCCCCGCGGCAACGATGTTCTTGGCGATGTACCGCGCCATGTAGCAAGCGGAGCGGTCTACTTTCGAGGGGTCCTTGCCGGAGAACGCACCGCCGCCGTGCCGGCTGTATCCTCCATAGGTGTCCACGATAATTTTGCGTCCGGTCAGTCCCGCGTCGCCCATGGGCCCGCCGATGACGAAGCGGCCGGTCGGATTGATGTGGTACTTGGTCTTGCTGTCCAGCATCGACGTCGGAATGATCGGCCGGATAACATGTTGGGTGATGGCGTCGCGAAGATCGGCGTTCGAAACTTTTTCGCTGTGCTGCGTGGAAATGACCACGCAGTCCACGCGAACAGGGCGCCCGTCGCGGTACTCGATGGTCACCTGGGACTTGCCGTCGGGCCGAAGAAAATCAACTTTATTGGACCTGCGGACTTCGGAGAGGCGCTGCGTGAGGCGGTGGGCGAGTTGGATGGGCATGGGCATTAGTTCTTCGGTTTCATCGCAGGCAAACCCGAACATGAGGCCCTGGTCACCCGCCCCGCCAGTGTCGACTCCCATGGCGATGTCGGGGGATTGACGCTTGACCGTGCACATGACCGCGCAGGTCTCAGCGTCGTATCCATATTTTGCGCGTGTATATCCGACTCCGCGGATCGTGTCACGCACGAGCGTGTCGTAATCGACGATGGCGCTTGTCGTGATCTCGCCGGCAACAACCGCGAGGCCAGTGGTGACAAGCGTTTCACAGGCCACGCGCCCCTTGGGGTCCTGCCGCATCACTTCATCTAGAACGGCGTCCGAAATCTGGTCGGCGATTTTGTCGGGGTGGCCTTCGGTGACGGATTCAGAGGTAAACAGAAAATTGCGCAAGGCTTCGCTCAAAAGACATTCTCCTTCGTGAGCCGCGGCGGCCCCTGCCGCCGGGACGGGCTATTCTTAACTCTATTCGCTTAACCTTCCAAAGTTAACATCGTCAAGCCCAAGAAGCAACGCATTGAGCCTGAATGACTTATTTCTGCAGCGAACGGTCGAATTTGGAGGTCTAACGGTCCCTGGCCGCATCGGACGGTGCCGGGTTTACGCAGCATCCTCGTCGTCGTCCAGTTGGACATCCAGCTTTCCCTTTGTCTTTTTGGCCATCAGGTAAGAACGAATAAACGGGTCAATGTCGCCATCCAGGACCCTGTCCACATCCCCCGCGCTGAATTTTGTCCGGTGATCCTTGATCATCCGGTAGGGCTGCATGACATAAGAACGAATCTGGCTCCCGAAGGAAATGTCGAGCTTGCTCTCATCGAGCTTGTCCGTATGCGCCTGTCGCTTCTGGATTTCGAGGTCATATAGCCGCGAGCGCAGCATTTTCATGGCTAGCTCGCGGTTTTTGTGCTGGCTGCGCTCCGCCTGGCAGCCAACCACAATATTGGTCGGTATATGCGTCATCCGAACGGCAGTCTCGACCTTGTTCACGTTCTGGCCGCCCTTTCCCCCTGACCGGAACGTGTCCACGCGCAAATCTTCCGGCCGGATGTTGATCTCGATGCGGTCGTCGATTTCCGGAATCACAAAAACGGATGCGAACGATGTGTGTCGCCGCGCTGCCTGGTCGAAAGGCGAGATTCTCACCAAGCGATGGACGCCTGTCTCCCCGGCAAGCAAGCCGTAGGCATTTTCTCCGGCGAATTGGATGGTGGCAGACTTAATGCCCGCTTCCTCGCCGGGTGTCTCATCAAGAATCGTAGCGCTCATGCCCTTCCGCTCCGCCCAGCGAAGATACATCCGCAGCAGCATGGACGCCCAATCCTGTGACTCTGTGCCGCCCGCGCCCGGCTTGATGGTCATGATCGCGTTCAGATGATCGGTTTCCCCGGAAAGTAGCGTTCGGGTTTCGAGCTCGGCAACGTAGCTCTCCGCTGCGCCTAGCTCGCGGTCGAGGTCTTTCAGAAGCTCGATGCGCTGCTCGGCGTTGGTCTCTTCCTGCGCCAGGCTGATGTAGGTCTCCACATCGCCGGATATGGAGTTCAGCTTTTCGTCGGCGGCAATCTGCTCTTCGGCGCGTTTGCGGTCTCGCAAGACGGCTTGCGCCGCTTCCTGATCGTTCCAGAAATCTGGTTGAGCTACGCGCGCTTCGAGGGACTTTAGGCTTTCGCGGAATTGGGCCGCGTCAAAGATAGCTCCGGACGAGCGCAATGCGTGGTTTCAGGGTTTCGTAGCGATGCTGCAGATCTTCAAGAATCATTCGTGTCGCCAGTCATTGGAGATTTTTTCTGTTTTTCTGTACGTTGTTGCTTCAGGATTTCTTCAGATCGAGGATTCCTTGTCCCTTGACTTCCAGCAAAGCACCAACAGAATAACCGAAACCATCACGCAGAGCCAGGCGAACCAGTCGCCATAGCGCGAATAAATCGTTTCGCCCGTGCGGAAATCGTACGGCAAATCTGCGGCCGCGCGCACGTCGCGTGGCAACGGACGGAAGATTCGTCCATACGGATCGACGGACGCCGTGATTCCGCTGTTCGTTGCGCGTACTATCCAGCGGCGGTTTTCGACCGCGCGTACCCTTGCCATGCGCAGGTGCTGTTCCGCCGCGGCGGAATGTCCAAACCACCCGTCATTCGAGATATTCACGAAGAGCTGCGCTCCGTTGTGCGCGAAGCGCCGAATCTCGCCGGGATAAATGGCTTCGTAGCAAATAAACACTCCGAACGAATAGCCGTCGGGAAGGCGCCCGACGGAATATTTCGTGCCTTTGCGAAAACCACCAACCTCGCTTGATACATTTGCCACCACGCGATGAATCAGCGGAAACGGTTCGTATTCTCCGAACGGTACCAGATGCACCTTGTCATAGGAGAATAGGCGGCGTCCCAATGAATCAAACATCAGTGCGCTGTTGTAGGGCGCCAAAATCGTGTGTGATGTTCCTCCCGCTGAAGCGGTCTCCGGTTTCCACTCCACGACGCCGACGATGATTGGATGCCCAAAGTCGGTTGCCAGTGTGGAAGCCATGCGCGCAAACCGCACATCCTGATACGAAAACGGTGCGGGGGCTTCCGGCCATACCAGCAGATCCGGAGGGTTGGCGGATGGAGCGAGACTGAGGTGTTGGATCTCCTCCAGGTCCGAGGCATGCTGCCTGAACCAATCGCTGGGATATTCGTCGGCTTCCGGAAAATTAAGCTGGACGGCGCGCGCCGTGTGGTGCGCCACAGCTTCCGGAACGAATCGCGGCCCAGCTGTCGTCGCGAGAAGCACCACAATCGTCGCTCCACCAAGAGTCGTCAGCCGCTTTCGCGGAGGTCGGCGAGTTTCCAGATAGCACCAAGCCAGCAGTGCATTAAACGCGGCTACCACAAACGATAATCCGTAGATGCCGGTGATGGTCGTCAACTGCGCCAGCGCAACATTCGCCGCGGCCGGATAGCCGAGCAGGTTCCAGGGAAAGCTGATCTCTGGCAATTGTGTGCGAGACACCTCGAGCGTGACCCAAAGAAAAGGCGCGCCAATGCACGCCAGTGTGACGCTCCGCCGGGATATCCGGCAGATGGCCAACGTAGCCCCGCCATTCAGCGTTCCCCAGACGGCTGCTATCAGCAGCAAAACTCCCCAGCCGCCCGCGCCTGAAAGCCCACCGTGCACGGAGAGCACTTTCGCAATCCACGGCACGGAGGTCACGACAAAACACAGTCCGTGCAGAAATCCGCACCCAAACGCCACGATCGGCCGCGCGCCGTAAAGCACGATCAGCAATACGCTGATGCATATCCAGGAATAGATGCTGAGGTAGGAACCAGTATAGGAAAAGGAAAGCACGGCGCCGGAAACGGCGCCAATCAAGAGCCTAATCCAGGCTGGAAGTTCGCTTACGGTATGTGGGCGAAAATAGCCGAGCCACGGACCGCCGGGCATCAGCGCTTCACGATGGCCTTGAACCCGGCCAGCTCGAGCCCTTTCCTGGCGTTGTCGACGGCCTTCTGCTCGGCGTAGGGCCCCACCAGAACGTGGTAATACTTGTCTCCGTGCGGCGACTGCACAAAAGTCGGAAAGTTTTTCTTCCGCAGACTGTTTGCCAGCGCCATGGCATCGGCTTCCCTGCTCATCGCAGCTACTTGCAGATTTATGCCGCCGCTGGGGCTGAGCTGCGCTCCCACGCTGGTCCTGGAGGTCGCATTGACCTGTCTCGAGGAACTACTGTTCTTTCCAACTTCCGGCATTGCCGCCGGACTAGCAGTCTTCTTGAGTCGATCGTCCGTCTTGTTCGAATCGCCCGCGTGGTAAAACTCCCAATCGGGGTTTGCTGGCGGAGTTGCGTCGGTCTGCGGCTCGGAAGCACTCTTTCTGCTTGAGGGTTTCGGAGCTATCTCGCTCTTGGGAAGAACGTCGTGGACCGGCGATCCGTGCAAATTGGTTGCCGCGCGCACCTGACCGTCATACTGGTCGCGCCCCATTACGTACCCAAGCGTAAAGAACAATCCAGAAAACAGCAGCATCAGCATGAACAAGCCGATGACGTGCCGCCCTTCAAGCACTCGTTCCCGGGTGCCTCCTCGTTTGCCTCCAGATGCCATTCTTACTTTTTCGATCCCCCTAACGCCTGGACCCAGCTATTAATGATATCGATGGGCAGAGGGAAAACAATCGTTGTGTTCTTCTCGACACCTATCTCCGTCAGAGTCTGCAAGTATCGCAGTTGAATCGCCGACGATTGTGTCTCCAAGACTTTCGCGGCATCGGCAAGCTTTTGCGACGCCTCAAATTCGCCCTGAGCGTGAATCACCTTCGCTCGCCGTTCGCGTTCCGCCTCCGCTTGCTTCGCAATCGCTCGCTGCATCTGCTCCGGGATATCAACTTGCTTGACTTCCACCTTCGACACCTTGATGCCCCATGGCTCCGTGTCCTGATCCAGGATAATCTGCAGCTTGCCGTTTACTTTGTCGCGCTGCGACAGAATCTCATCCAATTCGAATTGCCCTACAACGCTTCGCAGCGTCGTCTGCGCGAGCTGCGAAGTCGCGTACTGATAATTCTGCACCTGCGACAGCGCCAGATTGGCATCGACCACCCGGAAGTAACAAACGGCGTTCACTTTTACGGAAACGTTGTCGCGCGTGATGATGTCCTGCGGTGGAACATCCAGCGTCTCCAGCCTTAGGCTGATCCGGTAGAGTTTCTCAATGGGAGCAAAAACGAGGCAGATGCCTGCTCCTTTCGCTTCCGGCAGTAAGCGCCCAAGTCGCAAGACCACGCCACGTTCCCACTCCTTGATGATGTAGAGGGAATTCCAGATCCAGATCAGAATGATCCCGCCGCCTACCGCTAAAGCAAGCAAGCCGATGTCCATATCTACCCTCCTCCGCGCCACCGCATTCTACTTCTTTTCCCCGACCGCCGCTTCCTCCGGTTCCACGTGAAGCTTCAACCCTTCCACGCTGCGAACTCGCACAGGTTTCCCTTCGGGCACCGCGCGCGGAGAAATCGCGCGCCACAGTTCTCCGTGAACCCGGATCATCCCTTCGGTTCCCGCGGGCAAACCGGAAATCGCGATTCCCTCTTCGCCAATCAACTCTTCTCTTCCCGTCGTCGATTTCCATGCGCGCGAACGCAAGACTAACCGCATCAGGAAAATGGTGATGAGAGCAAACGGCAACGTGACGGCAAGGGATACTCCCAGGCTGACGCCTCCCGCCGTCAGAGGCGACCGGATCAGAAACATCGCGCCCAGCACCATTGACACGATGCCGCCCGCCGCTAGAACGCCGTGGCTCGTAAATTTCGCTTCCAGGACAAATAACCCAAGCGCGAGCAGAATCAGCAGCACGCCTGCGAAATTCACCGGCAAGAGATGCATGGCATAAAGCGCCAGCACCGCCGAGATGCCCCCAATCACGCCCGGAGCGATCATTCCCGGGTGCGTGAATTCGGTATACAACCCAAGCGCGCCAACCAGCAGGAGCACAAAGAAAACATCCGGCTCCACGATGCGCGCAAGGAATTTTTGCCGCGCGGAAAGCTCAAACGGCGTGATTGTCGCATTCCTGAGAGAGAGCACGATCTTCCTGCCATCAAACCGCGTGATGGTCCGCCCATCGAGTTGGTGCAAGAGGTCCTCGGGCGACGTAGCGATCAGATCTATCATCTTGCCGTCCAATGCCTCCTTCTCGGTAAATGCCTTTGCTTCCGTTACCGCCGTTTCCGCAAGTGTTGGATTGCGTCCCCGTTTTTCCGAGTAACTCCGCAAGAATGCCGTCGCGTCGTTCAAAATCTTTTTGCGCATGGTCTCGTCAACTTGCACTTGCCACCCGCCAATCGCCAGCACCGGCGACGCCGCGCCGGCGTGAGTTGCGGGAGCCATGGCCGCGATGTCCGCGGAAAGCAATATGAAGAATCCCGCCGAAGCGCCGCGCGCGCCCGTTGGCCAAACGTAGACCGCCACCGGCACGCTGGACGCCATAATATGCTGGATGATGTCTTTCATGGACTCGCTCAACCCGCCCGGCGTATCCATGGTGATCAGCACCAGCGACGCGTGCCTGTTTTCGGCATCCGCAATCCCCTCATCAATATAGGTGGCCAAAACTGGTTCGACTTCGCGGTCCAGGTCGAGGCGCAGTACTACCGGGTTAGGGGAATTGCTTTCAGCACTGGCGGACGGCAAGTGAAGGAAAGCCGCGACTAGGCAGCCGACGCAGAAAATCATGGCGGTGGCGGCAACAAGAACTCTTACCAGCTTATCTCGGTGAACGGAACGATGAGCGCTCATTTCGCGCCTCCCGATGGCTTCACTTTCTGGAGACTATCCAACAGTGCTTTCGCATCCGAATATTTGGGGGCGAGCTTCAGCGCGCGCTCCACTTCCGTGCGCGCCAGGTCCACTTTTTTCTGCTCGAGATACACCCGAGCCAGCATCGTGCGCACCACTGCCGAGTCCCGGATTTGTAGCGAAGCCTGCAACTCACGGACGCATTCGTCCAGCTTGCCGCGGCGTCGATAGACTTCCGCCAGACCCGTGTGTGCGGATGCGCTGCCTGCATCCGTCGCTAGTACTGCGCGAAATTCGCTTTCCGCCTCATCCACTCGGCCGGCCGAGAGGTCCAGGCGCCCTCGGCGCAAGTGCGCCGCAGGAGCGTCCCCGCCCGTCGCAGCGGCCGTCGCATTCGCGGAACTTCCCGCCGACACAATCTCAAGCCGGAGGGTCGTCGTGTCCAGCTCCGTTTGCACCCGCTCCAAACTGGTAAGTGTGTCTTTCTTTTCGTCAAGACGTATCACCGGGAGCGCGCCCGGACCAAATGTCTCCGCCGCCGTCTCGCGTTCTTCGTCTGCCTCGCTTTTCTTGCCCGCCTTCTCCAACGACAGGATCAGTAGCGCCCGGTTTTCCGGGTTATCCGGTTCGCGTCCCGAAGCGTCGCGGAAGTATTCCGCAGCCGCGCCATAATCTTTCGAACCCAGCGCCAGCAATCCCAGGTTGACGGGATAATCGTCTTGCTCTGGATCGATTTCGGCCGCGCGACGAAGATCCGCGACGGCTGGTTGCGTCTTGCCCTGCCGTGCCCGGGCCAGCGCCAGATCATTCAGTATCTCCGGAAGGTCCGCGCCGGAAACCATGCTGCTGCGCAGCGCCGCCTGCAGCGATCCAAATGCCTCTTCGGCTCGGTCCGGCTGATTCATCAGCAACCGGCATACACCTGTTTCAAACACCGCTTCTACGTAACGGTCGTGCGAATTCGGCACCTTTGTGAACCACGGCAGCGCAGAGTCACAGTCCTTCCTGGAATAATAAACGTCTCCAATCGCGAAATCGGGGTCGGGCCAGGCTGGCTCGAGGCGCGCAGCTTCCTTGAATTCCCGCAGCCGGAGTTCATCCTCGCCGGCAAGTAAGCCGCGAATGAAATGTTCAAACGCATCGAGACGCAGCGGCCGCTGCGCTTTCGAGAACTCTTCGAGACTTCGCGGGTAGGCGTGATCATTTGCGGAAAGCGACCGCCAAAGCATTCGCAGATGCAGCTCCATCAGCGAGCTCAGCGGCCCGGTCTCGCGGACGGCCGGAAGCAGTCGGATTGGGCTGGTTCGCAGAATTTGAGTCTCGATCGTGAGAGTTTGCCCGTCGGAAAGGAATCTGCCAAACACCACAAAGTCGGCGTCCATATTCTGCGCAATGCGCAGCATCGAAGCGCGGCTCAGTTTCGCGGTGGACGGCAACCCGGAGCGATCCATTTCTTCGGCGCGGCCTGCATGTGTATAGACTTGTTGCCCTGCAGCCGACAGCCGCTGGATGGTGAGTTCTTCGAGCCCTTCGCCGAGCCAGTCGAGCCGGGAAGATGCGCCGGCATTCTCGAATGGGAAGACCAGATAAATTCCCTGGCTTTGGGCTTCGGACGACACTTGTAAGGCTCCGCGTGTGGCGCCGCTGATCGAGGTGGCGACGTCAGCAATGGACGCAAAATGGTTCGTGGAGGGTTGCTGCCCGTACGCAGTAAGCACTGTGAATCCGGAAACGGCAATCGTGCAGGAAAGGAGGATCGAGTGCGCGCTGAAAACAGGCCGCTTCATGCTCACGGTATTGTAACAGACGCAAGCACAACATTTCGGCGTGAAGGATTCGCTTTGCAGTTATCTAAACACTGCCGGTATGGAAAACAACGCTTCTCTCGCGCTCGAATCTTGAATAAACACTAATGCCCATTCGAAGGACAAGTGGACACAGCTTTTCGTTTGAGTAGGTTTTTGGAATCTGGGCTACCGGCCAGTGGCATGCTCCGGCTCCCATTCGACAAACAAATCGCGCTGGATGCTAGAGCTGTGACGGCTCTGCCGGTTTCGGAACCAGCAGTTCCTGCACGGCAGGATTCTTCAGCGCTGCCGCAAATGCAGGGTCTTTCTTTATATCCGAGAAATCCTTGTAGCCTTCATCCTTCGCCTTGCGTAAATAATGGATGCAATGATCGAGGTCGCCCGCCTGCGCAAAAGACTTCGCCAGCAGAAAGTCAAACCTTCCGCGATCCCCCACGGAGCGGTCCTGCAGGATCGATCCGTTGAGCGAACCGTTGTGTTCGAAGAGCATTGGGTCCAGAGCTAAGGCGTGCCGGAATGCCGCGATGGCTTCCTCATATTTCTTGTCGCTGAAATAGGCGTAGCCCAGATTGCTGTACAGCACGGCCATGTCATCCCGCATCTTGATGGCCTTTTCGTATGCTTTTATGGCCTTATTGTATTTCTTTCGCTGATACCAGATCGTGCCAACATTGTTTTCCGCGTCGGCGTATTGGGGATCCACCTTGACCGCTCGCTCATAATACTTCAGCGCTTGTCCCAGTGCTTCCTGCTGGTGCAGCGCGATTCCCAGCTTGTTCAGATAGACTGGATTTCGCGGATCCTTGTCCGAAAGTTTCTTGAAGAGCTCCGCGGCCTCGCGGAACTGCTTCCGGATCATGTAGAGGTCACCCATCTGCTCGTCCGAGATTTCCGGGTGCACCACGATTACGGGGTCCTGCGGCGACGGGACTTGCGCCACACCAGGAGCCATCACCATGGACCGTGTGCCTTCCAGGGTTTGTCCTGTGCAGGGTATTGACAGACTTAGAAGGAGAATACTGACTGGAACCGCCACTCGTACTTGAGTCATGGCGAGTCTCCCTTCTCCGGCTGAGGCTTGGCCTTGTCGGGGTCCTTCTTCTTACCCCCAAAGATACCAAAAATCTTCTGTAATGGGTTCTTTTTCTTTTCGCCCCCTTGCGCGCTGGGGTCCAGCGAAGGCGGGAGAGTTCCCTGTCCGGTTGCGTTCGGCGGCCTGTTCGGATCATAGGCGGTTACGGGCTTTCCCTGTGCATCCGTTTGAGGTTGTTTAGGCTGATCCCCACCAAAGATGTGAGATAGCCATGATCCTGCCGCGGAGACCGCGTTGCTACCGCCGTGCAACTCGCAGAATTGCGTCGGGGCAGACCCGGCAACGTAAACCTCCTCACGAGTCGCGGGACAGTTCGGCGTCGCCAACTCAAGAGATTCGGGATCGATCAGCACGGACTGAACACCCTCCGGCATGGCAAAATCGTTCACGTCGCGGTATGCAGGCAGGGCCGTTGCGCGGATCATGAAATCCGCCCAAACTGGCGCAGCCGCCGCTCCGCCAGTCAGGCCCAGATCTCGATTGTCGTCAAACCCGATCCAGATTACCGTCAGCAGATTCGATGTAAATCCCGCGAACCAGCCGTCTCGCGACGTTCCGGTTTTTGCCGCCGCGGGCAGCGTAAATCCCCGCGCTCGAACTGCTGCGCCTGTTCCCTTGTTTAAGACATCCTTTAAGAGACTCGTAACCAGATACGCTACACGGGGGTCCAGCACCAGGTGTGTCTGTGGCGAGAATTTTTCCACGACGGCGCCATCGGCGCTTACCACGCTGTGCAGGAATTCCGGTTCCGCGCGCACGCCGCCGTCCGCGAACGCCGTGTACCCTGCGGCGACATCAATCGCCGTCATTTCGTACGCCCCCAGAGCCACCGCCGGCGTTGCCTGGATGTTGTTGCCCAGGCCCATCTGCCGCGCAATCTGTACCACGCGGCCGTAACCTATCAGCTCAGCCACCTTCACGGTGGCGACGTTCAGCGAATTCGTGAGCGCATCGCGCACCGTCACGTGGCCCATGAACCTTTCGCCGTAATTGTTCGGCGTGTATTCCTTGCCATCGAATTCAAACGTAGTGGGTTCGTCGTCGATGGTTGTCGCGGGGGTGATCACCGGTTGCACGCCGTCCACCGCGTTGTCGAACGCTGCCGCATACACGAATGGTTTGAAGACGGAACCCGGTTGCCGGTGGGCCAGCGCGTGATTGAGCTGGCTCTGCCCGTAATCGCGACCGCCGATGACCGCCTTGATCTCGCCGGTCTTGGGATCGATGGCCACCAGCGCGATTTGCACCTGCGGCACGGGCTCGGTGCTTCCCTTCTTCGCTGCTTCGCGGCGCCACTTCTCGTACCTTTTCGCCAGCAGCAAATCCACGTTCTTCACTCCGGAATCGACGGCCGCAACCGCGGCGCGTTGCAGCGCCGGATCGAGCGTCGTGTAAACGCGGAAGTTCTGGCTCAGCAATTCGTTTTCGGAAAATTTATCGAGCAGGTGGTCCTTGACCATGTCCACGAAGTACGGCGCTTCGCTTCCCGATCCCGCGGTGTGCACGATCTTCAGCGGCGCGTGCTTGGCCGCCTCCAGCTCTTCCTCGGTGATGTATTTGTTTTCCAGCATCTGCGTCAGCACACGGTCGCGCGCTTGCGCTCCGCGTTCCGGATGCCGGTCCGCCGAAGAATAGTAATTTGGCGCCCGAATGATCCCGGCAAGGTAGGCGCACTCCCCGAGCGAGAGCTGCCGCATGTCCTTTCCGAAATACGCTACGCTGGCCTCCGAGAATCCCCGAATTCCAAAACTCCCGCGATTCCCCAGGTACACTTCATTCGCATACAATTCGAAAATTTGCTCTTTGTTGAAGCGCTGCTCCAGTTCCGCAGAAATCATCGCTTCCGCGACCTTGCGCTGCCATTTCCGCTCCGTCGAGAGGAAAAACGTGCGCGCCACCTGCATTGTGATCGTGCTCGCTCCCTGGTAGTGCGAAGAACTGTGCCGGATGTCCGCCCAGGCCGCTCCGACGATTCGAATGAAGTCAAAGCCCCCGTGATCGAAAAATCGCTTGTCTTCCGCGGAAAGAATCGCGTGCACCAGCTCCGGCGGCAAATCGTCATACCTGACGGGCCGCCGCTTCTCGCGGGCGCTGTCGAATAAATTGGTAATCAGCTCAGGCTCGATCTGGGCCGTCTCGAGGTTGGCCCCACCCGAGAGAGGCCGAATCCCCCGAATCGATTTTCCACTGAACTGCACCGCCAGGGCATTAGAACCTCCGAAATAGGAAAGCTTCGAAGGCCGGATGTCCACCGTATTTCCCTGCACGGTGTACTGCCCCAGCGCGTTGTCGTCAACCTCGGGACGGTAGCCGATGCGCGTCAAGTACGTGGTGAGATCCTCCGCGCTCCACGTTTGTCCTACGGATATGTATTCGGGTGCGGAAAAAATCTGGGTAGTGTTTTGAAACACCTTTCCGGAAAGTCGCGCGTCGATCATGCGCGAATACTTGATGTAGTAAAAGGTGAAAATACCGCCCGCGACGAGAAAACCGGCGAACACGATCCCCAGGATCGTCAGCCCTAATTTGGACGTGAAAAACCCTTTTCCAATTCGAATGCGCAAACGATGGCTCCCGGGGCTGAGCTTTTATTGTCTCGCAATACCCATCACATAGAAAGACGGAGTTTCCAGCCGAGTCGTTGCCTTGGCAACTTCGGTCAACTCCGCGCCTACATGATGGATTTGTTCTCGCTGGTTGGCGAAAAATGGAGTTCTGTGCTGTAAAAAAAGAGATCGACGGGAACTGTGTAGTCCAGCGAAATCCTGACCATCGACGGATTGGCCGTCACCTTGATGTCTTCGCGCTTTGCCGGAATGTCCAGGTCCTGCACTACCTTGAATATGTTGTCGCGAATTTGTTCTTCCGTGTAGCGGTTGACCACCGCAAACCGCGCCTGTTCTTGCATCTTGTCCGACAGCTGATACTCGGAGACGTAAGCCGGGACAATTTTGAACGCAGAGTAGATCGCTAGCAGGAAAATGACGGTAAAAAGTATGGCTTTGAACCTGCCTGCGCCTCTCTCTGATGCCCGATCCTTCCTTGCTTTGTTTGCCGCGATGCGTTCGGATTCCACAGAAGTCTTCTCCGGGAGCGCCCCCCGCCGCAGCCCATTCACCAGGCACCGCGGAGCGATTCAGCCCCTCTTTTTCAAAGCTAGCACTGTGCTCTTGGCGTGTCGAGACGTTGCCGCCTCGTGTGTTCCCGGAAAGCCACGGGCAGGAGAGAACATTTCGTTCGGGATTTGCCGGCTCTATCCGGCACTTTCAGGAGAGTGTCTCTTGGGGCCGTTTCGTTGCCGCCTCAGTTTCAGTACGCCCGCGCAAAAATCGCTCGCTCCGACGCTGGCTTCCCGCAATAAACACACGCGCCGGACCCGCTTCCGCGCGCATTCCCTTCGCCTAGTGTTTGATCGATCGGAATGCACCGCATCGTCGCCCGCGTTTCTTCCTTGATTTTGGCCTCGCAGTCCGCGCTGCCGCACCACCCCGAATACGCAAAGCCCATTTCAACCGCTTTCTTCAACTCGTCATACGTCTTCGCGTCATGCGTGTTGGCTTTGCGGAAAGCGAGCGCCTTTTCGCGCAGCGCTTGCTGAATATCTACGAGCAATTTTTCGATCGTTTGCTGCATTCCCGCTAGCGGCGCGCTGACCTTCCCCTCTCTGCCAGGCCGGTCGCGCCTCGCCAGCACTGCCGCTTGCTTGGCCACATCCTTCGGCCCCAATTCCACGCGCAGCGGAACCCCGCGCATCTCCCAATCGTTGAATTTCCACCCCGGACTCGTCCCTTCGCGTTCGTCCAGAGTCACTCGCACGTTGGCGGTAACAAGTTCCGCTTTTAATTTTCGTGCCGCTTCCAACACCGAGCTCTTCTCCTCGTCGGTCTTGTATATCGGCACGATCACCGTTTGGTACGGCGCCAGCTTTGGCGGCAGCACCAGCCCCTGATCGTCTCCGTGCACCATGATGATCGCGCCAATCACGCGCGTCGAGAGTCCCCACGATGTTGTCCAGCAATGCTGTAACTGTCCGCCCTGGTCGAGATACCGTACCTCGAACGCCTGGGCAAAATTCTGGCCCAGGAAATGCGATGTCGCGGACTGCAGCGCTTTTCCATCGCCCATCATTCCTTCGATCGAGTACGTGACATCCGCTCCCGCAAACTTCTCCGCGTCCGATTTTTTCCCGGGAATCACGGGAATCGCCGCATCGTTCACCGCAAAATCGGTGTAGATATCGAGCATCTGCCGCGTTTCGGTTTCCGCCTCTTCTCGTGTCGCGTGCGCCGTGTGCCCCTCCTGCCAGTAAAACTCCAGTGTGCGCAGAAACAGTTTCGTCCGCAGTTCCCAGCGCACCACGCTGTTCCACTGGTTCATCAGCACCGGCAAATCGCGATAAGACTGGATCCATTTCGACCACATGTGCCCGATGATCGTTTCCGAAGTCGGCCGGATCACCAGAGGCTCTGCCAATTTCTCGCCTCCGCCGATCGTCACCACCGCCAGCTCCGGCGAGAATCCTTCGACGTGGTGTTTTTCCTTATCGATGAAGCTACGCGGAATCAGCAGCGGAAACGCCACGTTCTGGTGGCCCGTGGCCTTGAAACGCCTGTCCAGCGCCGCCTGCATGTTTTCCCAAAGCGCCCAGCCGTACGGCCTTACGATCATGCAGCCGCGCACCGGCGCATAGTCGGCCAGCTGCGCCTTTAGAACGAGCTGGTTGTACCACTCGGAAAAATCTTGTGCGCGTGTCGGCAGCTTTTCTTCGGCCATGCGGCGGTCTGTCCGTTCCCCTAAGAAACAATAATTTCGTCCAGGTAAACTCAAAAGCGTATCGGACGCGTCGCAGCGTGTCAACGAACACCCTCATCGTGGCCTGTTGTGGTGCCTCAAAGCATGGGCGCTAGCAAAGACGGTTTTCGCCAGCGATTTCCCAATTGTCTTGTGAACTCTGATACGGCGATGATTACCTGCGCGACGCCAGACCCTGCGATCACGCTTCGAGCCCGCCGGAATCGTGGTACAACGATTCGGATGGCCCGATTGACCGAGATGCAACCCGAAACTTCAACAACAAGCGTTGGCCAGAACGAGCAAGCCGCGGCAATCGTCCCGATTTCCGGCTGGCGGGAATATGTAAACGCGTTTCTCGCAGCTCAAATATCGGCGTTAACTCGTTACTACGACCGGCTGATCCAGTGGCTGCCGCGCGAAGGCGACACGGGCTGTCTTCTCGCGGCGATTGACGCCCCTCGAAAAGAAACCGTAGGCAAAGACGAGGACTTTCCCGATTTGACTCACGAGCGCGACAAGCGCACCGCGATTCTGATCAATGGCACCTTCAATCACGATTTCGATATTCAGGCGCTCCTGCTGCAGCTGAAAGCTAAGCTCGCGCGTACCTCGCGCCTTGTCGTGGTTCTCTACAATCCCTATCTGCGCTGGGCTTACTACCTGACGAACCGCCTGGGAATCCGGAAAGGCGACTTACCTAGCACCTTTGTTACGCGCGTCGATCTCGAAAACATCGCAAAGGTCGCGGGCTTCGAAATTGTGCGCCAGCGGCTGGCGGTTTATTGTCCGTTCCGATTGCTGGGGCTCGGCACCGCTATCAATCGCGTGATGCCCCTCGTTCCGCTCGCGCGATGGCTGAGTCTGACCTCAATCGTGGTTATGCGGCCCCTTGTCCCGTCGTCGCAGCAAGGAGTCTCGTGCGTCATTCCGGCGCGCAACGAACGCGGAAATATTGAGAACGCGCTTAAGCGCTTTCCCGACCTGGGCCGCGAGGCGGAAATTATTTTCGTTGAAGGTCACTCCACTGACGGCACTTGGGAAGAAATTCTGCGTGTCTCCACCGTCTATCGCGACCAGTTCCGGATTTTGGCCGTACAGCAGACGGGCAAAGGCAAGGCTGACGCCGTGAGACTCGGGTTTTCTCATGCACGGGAAGACCTGCTTGTAATTCTGGATGCGGACCTCACCATGCCGCCGGAGATGCTTTCGCGCTTCAGCTTTGCATACGACCAGGGTCATGGCGATTTCATTAACGGGTCGCGTCTCGTCTATCCGATGGAAGGCGCGGCCATGCGCTTCTTGAATCGCATGGGTAATGTTTTCTTCGCAAAATTGCTAAGCGCGGTGTTGGATGTCAGGTTGGGCGATTCCCTGTGCGGCACGAAGCTCCTCACGCGGCATGATTACGATCGAATGGTTGCGTGGCGCAAGGATTTTGGCGAATTCGATCCGTTCGGCGATTTCGAGTTGCTCTTTCCGGCGGCGGAACTCGGGCTGGAGATTGTGGATGTGCCGGTTCGTTATCTCGCTCGAACCTACGGCGAGACGAATATTCAGCGTTTCCGGCATGGCTTGCAGCTCTTGAAGATGACCTGGGTAGGCCTCGTGCGGATCAAGATGGGAATTAGAAAGAAAAGGCAGGCCCGCTAAGCTGAGGCTCGCAAATCAGTCTCCGGCCAGAATTTCCCGGGAACACAGCAGATCGACATAACCCGCGCGTTTCGTTGCGACTTCGATTGCTTGATCATCCGAAGCCAGCCTCGTCGTGGCGCGGGTCAGGATGTGAAGTTGATAGCCCTGGGAACGGAAAAAACCGAGCAGCGCTCTGGGTTCAAAGCCAAGCTCGCGCATGGCGTCGGGAGCGTACTCTAAGGCGACGGACATGCCTGGAAATCTGCCGAGTGTTTGACGCATGCCTTCGCACACCGCAAGTTCGTAGCCTTGCACATCGATTTTAATGAACGAGATGTTCTGCAAATTTCTTTTCGCAATGAACTGATCTACGCTGGTCACTGCGACTGTCGTGATCTTCTCCCCGGCAGGCCTTGAAGCTTTGAACTGTTCTGTGACGATGCGATGATCGGCCGAGTGCTCTTCGTTGTGCCAGAGTTCGAGTGAGCCCTCGGCGCTGCCCACTGCCATATTGAAAATTTCCACGGCGTCTTCAAGATTTTCCTTGCGGATAACTTCAGCGAGCGTCGTAAAGCTGGCGAGATCCGGCTCGAAGGCATAGATTTTCGCGGGCGGTTTGCGCGCTTCGGCAAATACGCGCGCGGTGTAGCCGATATTCGCGCCGATATCGAGAATATCCCCAGAGGAAAAGAGTTCAGGGCTTCGTTTCACGAGCGCCCAAAAAGGGTCCTCGTACCAGCGCTTGTAAAGGAAATAGGAAGAAAGAAACGCGTGGCGCGCGCCCGGGAGTTCGAAAATCTTCGCGGCACGCGCCAGATTATAAGCGCGGGTGAAAAGATTTCCGGAGGACTTGTCGTTCATTTGAATCGTCGCCTTCGTTTGACAGCGCTAGCCTGATTTCGACTGCACAATTAGCCGGTTTTCTCCAGCACGAGCAAAACTCGCAACGCGGCGAACCGGCGCCAGAGCGGCATCGTCGCTCGCTCAAGTCTCGAAAGCGCGGGATAAATAAATCCCGGCAAGAAATTCATGGACTTGAATCCGCCGCTCAGAAGATAAGCAAACAGGCAGAACGGCTCAAGCGTCGCGAGTTTGAACTCCGGCAACGACTCTACGGTGCTGGAACGATAGCGCGAGCCGAAGAGGAGGTAGGGAATTGCCTGGTTGCCGTCGAATGCCATCTTTTCGGAGTGGGCCGCGGGCGTCTTCGGACTCCACGGAGTTTCCGAAAGGTCGCAGCGCTCCTGATGCAGAAAACGAAAGATCAGGTACGAAAACGGCGTGATCCACGGCTCGACCAGAATTGCCCGGCCTCCGGGAGCCAGCACCCTCGCGGCTTCGTGCAGAAAGTTCATGGGCGCTTCAAGATGATGCAGCATATCTAGTCCGAAAATATTCGACACACTCGCGTTTCGGAACGGAAGCTGCTGGGCGTCGGCGATGGCATCGAGCCAGGGACACCAGACGAGATCGGTGGAGAGGACTTCCGGCGCAAGTTGCTTGAAAAACCCGGGACCGGCGCCCACTTCAATGCAGATTCCTTCTGGTTTGCGGTGGGATATCAAGCGCGCAAAGAATTCGTCGCTGTAGACACGCCGCAGCGTGGGTTTTCGATCCCAAACGCGGCGGTGCCGCAGAAGTTGTTCCTGAGCCTGCGTGTCGATGGTCACGGTTTGTTTTTTGATTGTACTGAGTTCGGCGAAGCTGGGCTTGAGAAGCTCGCGAAAATGTTTCGACGGGTAACTAATGGTGTTGCGGATACCTTCAGACAGGTCTTAACCCTTCTGAACTTTGATACGCTGATCTGACTGTGGATTCATCACTAAAATCGCAAGAAGCCTGGGAAGCCGAGCCGGAATCGCTCCATGTGAATGGATCGCACGGAACAACGGGCCCTGAGCAGTCGGTCGGCCGGCGGCATGTCGCGCTTCTCGCGGTGCTGCTTGCGGTGGCCACGGCGGGGGTCTACGCGCCGGCGATGCGCAACGGTTTCGTGAATTTGGACGATCCGGATTATGTAACGCGGAATCCCTACGTTCTGCACGGCCTGACCTGGACGGATATCAAGTGGGCGCTTGGATCGAATTATCCCTCCTCGAATTGGCATCCGCTCACGTGGATTTCGCACATGACGGACGTGCAGCTCTATGGATTGCATCCCGCCGGGCATCACTTCTCCAACGTGGCGCTTCACATTCTGGCTGTTGTGCTGCTGTTTCTCCTGTTTGAGCGGGCAACAGGACTGCCTCTACGAAGCGCTGCTGTGGCTGCGCTCTTCGCCGTCCAGCCCCTCAACGTGGAAGCCGTGGCGTGGATCTCGGAGCGCAAGTCGGTTCTGTGCGTTTTATTTTTTCTGCTCGGCATCGTCGCCTACGGCTGGTACTTGAAAAAGCCAAGCGTGTGGCGCTATTTCCTGCTCGCCGTTTGCTTCGCGCTTGGAATTACGGCAAAGGTCATGGTCATTCCCTTTCCGTTTGCGTTGCTCCTGCTGGATTATTGGCCATTGGCCCGCCTGCCGGGAACGGATGCGCAAGGAAAACCGCGCGCGTTTTTCCCCGCGCTCGGCGCTCTCATCCTAGAAAAAATTCCCTTATTCGTGATGGCCGCGGCCGGCGCGGCCGTGACCGTCTATGTGCACTCCCGCGAACGCGCTCTGACCGCCGCAATGCCATTCAGTTGGCGATTCAAGAATGCGATTTTTTCTTACATGGCCTATCTGGGAAAAGCCGTTTGGCCGGTTCGGTTAGCGCCTTTTTATCCGCATCCAGAGAACACTCTAACGTGGACAGCGGTGGGGCTCGCCGCGCTCGTTCTGGCGGCGATCAGCGTGAAGGTTTGGCGAATGCGCGCGCGCAAATATCTCGTGATGGGCTGGCTCTGGTACCTCGGAACGATGTTTCCGATGATCGGATTTGTACAGACCGGACGGCAAGGAATGGCGGACCGCTTCATGCACATTCCGATGATGGGGCTGCTCGTTGCTATGATATGGCTGATCGGCGAAGTATCCGCCGAAAAACATTGGCAAAAGGAAATCCTCATTGCCGCTTTTTTGCTGGCCGTGGCCCCGTTCACGGCCGTCACCATCCGGCAGATTGGATTCTGGCACGATAGCTACACCCTTTTCGCGCACACTCTGGAAGCTACGCAGAACAACGGAATGGCGGAAAACAATTTCGGCGTGGCGCTGGTCGAGCGCGGCGAATCGGAACTTGCCGCGCAGCACTTCGCGGCTGCCATTCGCTTCAGTCCGGATCTGGCCTCGCCGCGCTACAATTTCGCTGTCTACCTGCAAAGGCATAATCGTTTGGCCGAGGCCGAGCGTGAGTACAAGGCAGCGCTGGCGTTATCCACGGATCAGACGGAAATTGTGCAGTCGCATAACAATCTAGGAATTCTCTATCTCTCGGAACACAACTACGCGCCGGCGCTCGTGGAGTTGAACTCAGCCCTGGCGCTGGACCCTGGACAGCAGAACAGCTACATCGGCCGCGGAACGATTGAGCTCAATACCATGAACCTGGACGCAGCCGTCGCCGACTTCACGAGAGCGGCGCAAATTGCTCCGTCGCCGATTGCCCTTTACTGGCTTGGGCAAACACTCGAACGAAAAGGCGACATGCAACGTGCCGTGCAAGCGTATGAGGCGGCTTTGCGACTCGCCCCAGGGATGGCGGAGGCGCGGGCCCGGCTCGCAGCCTTGGGAGCGAGGGTTCAGTAGCGGAGATATCCGAGAGGAACCGAATCAGTTAATCTGCGGCCTGGCAAGCGAAACTCGCCATTCTCACTTCTTGCTCGCTGAGCCTTACAGATAATCGAACCGGGTCATGAAGCCGAAATCCATGTGGAGTTGCTGGTGGCAGTGAAAGAGGGTAAGCCCGGGATTATCGGCGACGAAATCGATTTCGGCCTGCTGGTAACCACCAAGCATAAGTACGTCCTTCCAGATGCCCGCGGTGGATCTTCCGGCGATGTTAGTCAGTTCGAAGCTATGGCGATGCAGATGGATGGGATGAATGTCGTCGCTGGCGTTGCGCATGCGGAGGCGGTAACGCCGGCCGTCTTTGAGATGAAATGACGCCGGCGCGGTTTTGCCGGATATCGACGAAGGGGCGTGGGGAAAAGCGACGCCATTGATGGTCCAGCGATTGAATCCTTCCTCCTCGGCGTTTTCTTTCGCGAAAGTCATATCGAAGATGTTTTCGGGCGGAACTTCCGCGGCAGTTGCATCGGGCTTGGCAAAACGCAGATAGCTCCAGCGAAAGGGCGGCGGCGCGATCCATTGTGCTTTCCCGGCACGGCCGGCGTACTCGACAACGATGCCCATGCCGTGCGTCCGATCATCGTCCGCAAGATCTCCGAGAATCCATACGCCGGGATGATTCATCTCCACGATTGCGGAAATGCGTTCGGCGGTGCCGAGCCACAAAACAGGAACGTTCAGCGGATTCGGCACGGGATTTCCATCCAATGCAACAACCTGGAACGTGTGACCGGGTAAAGCCAGGCTGCGAATTTCCGTGGCGCTTCCATTCAAAATGTGAAACAGCACGCGTTCGTTTAGTTTAACGCGGATGGGCACCCCGTGCCCAAGCATTCGGCCGTTGATGGTGAAGGAAGCGTAGCCAACTTCGTAGCCGTGCGGCATTCCTTTGGCGAGAGAGGCTTTCATAGCGGCCTCTCCCGCCTCCTGAAGAGATTTGTCGGGCGCGGAAGGCGAAAGAAAATCCTGAGCCATGTCGCCACCGCGGCTGAAGGTAGGTTCAAATTCTTTGAACGTGAGAAAAACTTCGCGGTCATACCGGCCGGGCTCATTTTTCGGTTCGATGTAAACCGGGCCGACCTGCCCGCCGTATTGGCCCGCGGACAGATTGGCACCGGCGCGATTGTGCGTGTGATAAAAACGTAACCCGGCCGGTCAGGGAACGAAGGAGATTCGGCGTTTGTCAAGAGCGGGAATGTATGGCGTGCCTTCTTCAGCCGCGCCATCCACATCAACGGAAACATGCTGGCCATGCCAGTGCAACTGCTCGGGTGTATCCGTGTGGTTGAAAATGTCGACGGTGACTTGCTGACCTTCTTTGAAACGGAGAAGTGGGCCCGGAAACTGGCCGTTGTACGTGGTTGCGGAAACGATGCGCTTGGGTGCGATTTCGATGGGCGAGGCTTTGATGTGCACAGTGTAGTCGGCGGCGGCTGAATCTCCCGGTGTGGCTGAGGACTCGCTATCTCTCCAGGTTGAAACTATTTGGGCACTGCTGCCCTTCTGAGAAACCAGACACGCGCCGACGGCGAGGCCCGCGGTCTTAATAAATTTGCGGCGCGAATCGGCAAACTCATTCATGGGATTCTTCGTATGTGACGCCGAAGTGTCGCGGGGAGTTTCGCTCCGTGCGTGGAGTGCGCTGACGACGCACTAGGCTCTGGATGCATCGACATCAAATCATGGAAGCGCAAAAGTAAAAAGCGCGGAGCCGGCAGCGACGGCGACATATTGCTTGCCGTCGATCGCAAAGGACATAGGCGAAGAATAGACGGAAGCTCCGCACTGGAAATGCCAAAGAGCTTTTCCGGTGCCGGCGTCGAGCGCGATGAAGTTGCCTTCGGCATCGCCGGTAAACACGAGGCCGCCCGCGGTGGAGAGAACGCCGGACCACGTGGGCGATGGATGCTTCCATTCCCATTTTATTTTGCCGTTATCGGGATCGATGGCGCGCAGAGCGCCCCAGAAAGGCTCGGTCTCATCGTTTGGAAAATAGGCGCTGCCGTAATAAGCGTGGCCCGCTTCGTAGGGCTGTGGGCCGGTGCTGAAAATGTCGCACTGTTCGCGCGCCGTGACATAGAAAAGCTTTGTTTGCGGGTCGTAGGTGGGGGACATCCAGTTGGTGGCGCCGGCCGCGCCGGGACAAACGCGATTCCCACCCGGTTCAGGTGAAGCGGATTTATCCGGTACGGGGCGGCCGCTGGCATCTCTCGAAGTGCTCCAGGAAACCTTGGCGAAATTGGACGCGGATATAAGTTTGCCGCTAGAGCGGTCGATAACGTAGAAAAAGCCGTTGCGATTGGCTTGCGCGATGAGTTTGCGGTCCCCGTCGTCGATCATGACGGGGACTTGCGTCGCGTCGTAGTCGTGATCGTCGTGTTGCGTGAACTGGAAATACCATTTCATCTTGCCTGTGTCCGGATCAAGCGCGAGCAATGAGTCGGAGTAAAGGTTGTCGCCAGCGCGGCCGATGCCGCGATTGCTGGGCGAAGGATTCCCTGTGGTCCAGTAGCTCGTGTTGGTGGCGGGATCGTAAGTGCCGGTGATCCAGGCGGGCGCGCCACCGATTTTCCAGGAGTCGCCTTCCCAGGTTTCGTGACCGGGCTCGCCGGGGCCGGGAACAGTATAGAAACGCCATTTGCGTTCGCCGGTGGCTGCATCGTAGGCGTCAATGAATCCGCGGATGCCGTATTCGCCGCCGGAGACGCCGACGAGGACAAGATTCTTGATGGCGAGAGGCGCAAGCGTGATGCTGTAGCCTTTCCGATAGTCGAACGCGGTCGCGTCCCACACGACATTGCCGGTTCTGGAGTCGAGCGCGATCACATGCGAGTCGAGAGTGCCGAGGAAAACTTTGTCGCCGAGAATGGCCAGGCCGCGATTGACGCGACCGCAGCAGGGGCGAATGTCGGCAGGAAGGGCGCGCTGATATTGCCAGATGGGACGACCGGTGCGAGCGTCGAGAGCGTAGGCGCGATCATCCTGGCCGGTGCCATATAGAATTCCGTCGACGACAAGCGGAGTCGTTTCAAATTTCCCGCCGGCCATGGTTTGATAGGCCCACTTGGGGACGAGCATGGACGCGTTGGCCACGGTGATTTGATCGAGCGCACTGAAGCGATGACCGGAGTAGTCGCCGGAATACATGAGCCAGTTCTGCGGCTCCTCTGCCGAATCGAGGAGACGTTGGGGCGTGACCTGGGACTGGGCGAACGGAGCGGCAAGGCTAGCGAAAGCGAAAAGCACGAGCGCAGCGTAACGTGATTGCTTCATCCGTGATGGCCTCATTGAGCACCTACGGTTAGCAGGAATGCAACGATGTCTTGCAGATCCTTGTCGCTCAACATTTTTTGGTCGTAAGCGGGCATCAGGGATTTCCGGCTCTTTTCGAGGGAACGGAGCTTCTCTTTTTCGAAGGAATGAAGCTGTTCGCGTAGATCCAGCATCTGCAAAGTGAAGTGATCCTCGTTCAGGATTACTCCGGTAAATTTCTGGCCATCGGCGGTTTCGACTTTGACGGTTTCATATTCCTGCGAAAATTCTTTCATCGCTTCGGAAAGCCCTTGAGCGAGACGGCGGCTGGGATTGCGGACCGAGTCGATTATGTACTCGATAGAGCGGGCTGACCCTGTGGTCGTTAGGTCGGGGCCGAGGCGACCGCCCTTGCCTTCCAGCATGTGGCAGCTGTAGCAGACTCCGTCGCCATAAAAGAGGGACTTGCCGTGCGCCGCGTCTCCCAAAGGTCGCGCGGGAGATTTGACCTGGACGCTGCGAATGTACGTGATGACCTGCCAGATTTCGGCTTCGGTCATGCCGACACCCTGCTGCGTCGCGCCATTCGGCGGCATGGCGGTCCCCGGTACGCCCTCGTTGATGGTGCGGAAGAGATCGGCGTCGGAATTTCCATGTCGTTTTTGCGCGCGGGTCAAATCGGGGCCGCGGCCTCCGCCACGTGCGCCGAGCCCGTGGCAGAAAGCGCAGTTGGCGCGGAATTGAGATTCGCCGAGCTTTGCTACACCCGGATCGCCGGCGAAAGGATTCTTATCCTGGGCAGGGAGCGAAGACGCGGCAATGAACAGGACTGTGGCTGCCAAAATTGTCAGCGAGAAGAGGCGACGAAGAACGATTTGCGGCCCTGAATGAAGAAACACCTTGTTATTCGATCGCTTATAGGCAGGCATAAAGAGTTGGCCTCCAGGAGCTGAGCGGAATCGCGGCCACTATACCACCCGGGGGCAGGCATGCGGTCCGGAGAAACCCGTGAAGAATTCTTGTCAAGAGGGAGAAGAGTCAAGGCGGTGGCTTCGCAGAATCGAGGCGGGCGGAGTAAGATGGTCGGTTGCTGGATGGATGGGACAATGCAATTGATAGGACTATCAAGATGACCACAGAAGCCAATGAACGGATGGAGAGGCCACTGGAAGCTGTGGACCCGCGGATTGCCGAATTACTGCGCGATGAGGCGCGGCGGCAAGCCACTGGGCTGGAGCTGATCCCGTCGGAGAACCTAGTTTCGGAAGCGGTGCTTGAGGCCATGGGTTCGATCTTCACGAACAAGTATGCGGAAGGGTATCCAGGGAAACGGTATTACGGCGGGTGCGAGTACGCGGACAAGGTCGAGCAACTGACAATCGACCGCGCGAAAGAGCTGTTTGGAGCGGAGCACGCCAACGTGCAGGCCCACTCCGGAACCTCCGCGAACATCGCAGTCTACATGACCACGCTGCAAAAAGATGACGTGGTACTGGGGATGAACCTCTCGCATGGAGGACACCTCACGCACGGTCATCCATTGAATTTTTCGGGGCGGATGTACAAGTTCATCGCTTACGGTGTTCGAAAAGAGGACGAGCGGATCGATTACGAAGAGATCGAGCGGCTGGCGAAGGAGCACAAGCCGAAAATGATCGTGGCGGGAGCGAGCGCGTATTCGAGAATCATCGAGTTCGAGCGGATTGCGAAGGCTGCGAAGGCCGCAGGAGCGCTATTTTTCGTGGATATGGCGCACATCGCGGGACTGGTTGCGGCAGGAGTTCATCCGAGCCCTGTGCCGCATGCAGACTTCGTCTCGACTACAACGCACAAGACGTTGCGAGGACCGCGAGGCGGATTGGTGCTGTGCAAAGCGGCGTTTGCCAAGGAGCTGGACAAGCTGACATTCCCGGGGACGCAGGGAGGGCCGCTGGTAAACACAATATCGGCGAAGGCCGTGTGTTTGAAGGAAGCGATGGAACCGAGCTTCAAGGATTATCAAAGGCAAGTGGTGGCCAACGCGAAAGCGCTGGCGACCGCCATTGCGAAAAGCGGGTTCCGGATCGTGACCGGTGGCACGGACAATCACTTATTCCTGGTGGAGGTGCATTCGCGAGGCATCACGGGGAATGATGCGGAAAAGGCTCTGGACCGCGCGGGAATCACGGTGAACAAGAATTCGATTCCCTTTGACCCGCTGCCTCCGATGAAGGGGGGCGGAATCCGTCTGGGAAGCCCATCGGTGACGACACGAGGCATGCGCGAGACGGAAATGGCGCAGATCGGTGGATGGATTGGAGAGATTCTTTCCCATATAGGAAGTGCGGAAACAGAGCAGAGAGTGCGCAAAGAAGTAGCCGATCTGGCGGCGCGATTCCCCATATATGAAGCGCGAGTAAGCGGGACGTCGCGCATTGAACACGCACGCGCTTAGCCTGGCTATGAAGCAAGACGTCCTTGAAGCAACGTTTGCGTTCGAGAAATGGCTCTCCGCCCAGCTTCCGATCGTCAGGCAGGTTCTCCAGCTGAAGCATCAATTCATGGCCGAGCACGCCTTCCCGTTCTTCCGTGCGACGTTCTACCGGTGGGTGCAGATTTGGCCGGAAGTGTGCAGCGAGCTTACGGAAGCCCCCAGTGTTCTAGCGGTGGGCGACTTGCACATTGAAAATTTCGGAACCTGGCGTGACCTGGAAGGGCGGCTGATCTGGGGCGTGAACGATCTGGATGAGGTCCTCCCGGCTCCGTACGTGATCGACCTTGTGAGGCTGACAACCAGCGCCTATCTGGCGATCCTTGGGGAGCATCTCTGCATGTCCCGGCGCGGAGCTGCGGATGCAATCGAAGAGGGGTACCGGGACGCCCTCGCGGCGGGAGGAAAGCCCTTCATTCTGGCCGAGGATCACCGCTGGCTGCGCATGATGGCGCTTAGCAAATTGCGCGACCCCGTTCATTTCTGGGAAAAACTCAATCATCTGCCAGCATTCACGGCGAGAGTTCCAGAGGAAGTGCGCCAACTTCTCGAAGAGTCGTTGCCGACAAAAAGCGGGTACCAGTTAAAAAAACGGGTCGCCGGACTCGGGAGTTTGGGGCATCCGAGGATTCTGGCGCTCTCCTCTTCGGGAGGGGCATTCATCGCGCGAGAAGCAAAGGCCATCCGCCCTTCGGCGTCGGCATGGCACAAGAGGGAATCTTCCGCAACGGTCTATGGACCGAAGCTTGCCGGACGCTGTTTGCGCGTACCGGATCCATTCGTGCACTTCTACTACCGATGGCTGGTAAGGCGACTTGCGCCAGACTGCTCGAGGATCGAGCTGGCGTCCCTTTCGGCAGAGAGGGATGAGGCGCGGCTGCTGTACTCCATGGGATGGGAAACCGCCAACATGCATTTCGGATCGCCGGAGGCAATTCTGCAGATTAGGCGGGACCTGGGGCAGCGAAAAGGACGGTGGCTGCATAAGGCCGCGAAAGCGATGTGCAAGGCGGCGCTGAAAGATTGGACAGAGTGGCGAAAGGGTTGGAAGAGGCTGGCGCAGCGATCCTCCAGGTAACGATCACCACCTCCGTCATCCTGCGGGCGGGCGAAGATACTTGAAAATGAGGATCAGATGAAATGGCGGGGAGTGGGCATCCTGTCCTTGCTTATCTGTTGATTACGACAGTGCGGCTGGCCCAAGACTGTCCCACGGGTCAGTAGATTCAATGAAGAAGAGCGAGTAGGTTCAATACGACTGGGATGGGGACCGTAAACGCAACACTGCTCCTCGCTGAAACGAGCACCATCACGTTGAACGCAACCAATTTAAGGGTGGCCTCGAAATGGTCGATCCAGCCAAGCCCGGCACCCAGGCGGTTCTTGTCCAATTTTCTTGCAGTTTGCGGCGAGTCTCCCGCTTCCCGGGGAGTCCTATTCCATACCTGGCCTGAGAAGGTTGGGGGCAACGAGGTGAATCCATGATGGACACGGAAGCCTTCCGCGAGTTCAAGACGGGGTTGACGCTGCTGAGAGACAATTACGCCGTTAAAGCGCTGCCGCACATGAGGCGCGCTGTGGACCTCGACAAAAACAATCCCTACTACATGTCGTACCTCGGTGTGGTGCTGGCGCGTTCCGAGCAGAAGTGGGGGGAAGCAGAACGGCTTTGTGACACGGCAGTGCGGATGAAGCGGAACCAGGCACAACTTTACTTAAACCTTGCAGAAGTCTACGCAACGGCTGGTAGGCGGGACGAAGCCGTGGAGGCGCTGCAGTCCGGATTGAAATTTGCGCGGCGGGATGTGCGACTAACGATTGCGATGAACCGGCTGGTCGAGCGCCGGGCTCCTGTCTTGGGATTCCTGGGGCGGAAGCACCTGCTGAACCGTCAGCTGGGAATAATTCGTCACAAGACGCTGCAAATGTTCGGACAAGATTAGGTTCGAGTTCTCTCCAACCCCCCAATAACAAGAAAGGGCGGATGGCTAAACGCCATCCGCCCTTTCTTGCATTCAGGATCAGCGAACTTTTAGCAGGCAGCGGCCATGGTAGCTACCAAAGCGAGTTGCGAGAGCCGTAGGCGGCCGGCTGTTGCAGGCCCATTTCCATGAGGATCTTCAAGCCGATGCCAAACATTCCGGTGGGAAGCGGATCCCTGCGCACGACCTCCGCCAGGTACTCGCGGTTCATCGACATGGGATCCTGGGAGTAAGGGAGGGTGACAAAAAGGCGCATGCCAATTTCGTAGGTAGGTTCGCTGGACTGAAAGAATACACCGCTGCGGGAGACGCTAAGAGTTCCGCGAATGTCGTCGAAATGCTCCTTTTCTGGATCAGAAGGACGAATACGCATGAGCTGAGTGATTTTGCAGCGGCGGCTGCCGCGACGCTCTGTTGTCTTGGGTTTTGAAGCGGCGGTGTTACCAGTGCTGGGATTCTTTCCCATTATTTCTTGCTGAGTCTCCATGATGGCCTTGCCTCTCGCCGCTAGAACGCTACAAGCAAGAGTGTAAGGCTCGAGCAACACTAAACCTATAGTGGAAGCGTACCTGGTCACGAATAGGACGCGCAGAAGAGATGATAGTACGGAAGTACCTGGAAGGGAAGAGCGAGGGGACCAGTAGATTCTCAAGGGAGAGGAACAAGAAGGAATTAAGGGGAGAGTTCCGAAGTGAGGTTGGGAAGGGAATAAGTACCAATCTGGGACCGATGAAAAAGAGAGCGTTGGTACGATGAGTGACTAAGTTATAGGTACGATGAAGGATACGAAGGGGTTGGGCTTTGGGAAATGGCGAGGCTACGGTTTCGAAATTGCAATGATGGAACGAGTCCGGGGATGCTACCTCCTCGGAATCCGAAGCGACAGCAAAACCAAGAAAACCTGGAGGTCAGAGACCTTGAGTACTGCGACACGGCGAGTCCCCGTTTCGTTACGCAGCGGCCAAAGAAAAGAATTCCTCCGTGCTGGGAGGGAGGGAATCCTGGCCGAGGAGGAGAGCGGAGTGCTGATAAGAGCGCGCGGCAGCTCAGCGGAACGAGCACGCGTGTATATCGCGTCAGAGAGCCGCTTGATGCGCGAAGCGCTTGCGCGAATGCTGATGAAGCAGGGCGATATCGACGTGGTGGGATTGAACTCCTCGGGGCCATTTCGCGTCGAAGAACTGATCGAGGAGAGGACCGATGTCCTCCTGTTGACCTCGCGCGGGAGCCTGACAATAGATGTGCAAGTGATCCGGCAGGTGCGCTTGATGGCGCCAACGGTGAAGATTCTGATCGTGGGAATGACAGAGGACCAGACGGATTTTTTCCAATACGTGCGAGCTGGAATCAACGGGTACCTGCCGCGGGACGCCTCCTCGGAGGACGTTGTCGAAGCGATGCACGCAGTGCATCAGGGCAAGGCGGTCTGCCCGGGGTTACTATGCGCATTGTTGTTCCAGTTCTTCGAACGCGAGGCCACATCGGTACACTCGCCGAACGGGCAGCCCCGATTGGGTTTAACACGGCGCGAACAACAGATCGTCCCGCTGATTGCACAGGGGCTGACAAACAAGGAAATCGCGAATCAATTTTGCCTTTCGGAACAGACGGTCAAGAACCATCTGTATCGCATGAAGCATAAAGTAGCAGCGGAAGACCGGTTCGACATTGTGCATCTTTGCCGGACCCAGGGATTCCTCGTTTAGCGGTTCCAACAGCGCTGAGTTTTCGGCGCCCCTCCAGGAAGTTCTCGCTTTCAAAGTTGGGCAATCGCAGGAAATTCTATTCGCATCCCGCATTCTACCCGCAGGTGACATCCTTCCACGGTTTGTGCGATTCTCTTCCTCGACCAACTCGAGGAAGTGCCGATGATCAAAAAGAAATTCAAGGAACTTTCAGAAAAAGAGATTTTGGCCCTGGCCGTCGCGTCGGAGGAAGAGGACGGACGCATCTACGGCGAATTTGCGGACGCTCTGAGAGAAACCTACCCTGCGACCTCGCAGATGTTTGAAGCGATGCGCGAGGAAGAGGTAGTGCACCGGGACCGGCTGCTGGCGACTTTCCGGGAGCGTTTCGGCGACCACATTCCCTTGATTCGCCGCGAGAACGTGAAGGGCTTCCTGCAGCGCAGGCCAACCTGGCTGGTGAGGCCGCTGGGAGTGAATGTGGCGAGGAAACAAGCCAAGATTATGGAGATGGAAGCGGCGCGTTTCTACTCGAGAGCCGTGAGCCGCGTTACCGATGCGCCTACGCGGGAGCTGCTGAACAAACTGGCGGATGAAGAGAGGAAACACTCCGCGACGGCGGACGGCCTGGAAGAGAAACATTTGACTGAACCGGCCCGCGCTCAGGAGGACGAATCGCACCGCAAGCTGATTTTGCTGCAAATCGTGCAGCCAGGTTTGGCCGGTCTAATGGATGGATCGGTATCAACCCTGGCACCCCTGTTCGCGGCGGCCTTCGCTACGCACAAGAGCTGGGATGCGTTTCTAGTAGGGTTGGCGGCATCAATCGGGGCGGGCATCTCGATGGCCTTCTCCGAGGGACTTTCCGACGATGGGTCGTTGACCGGGCGAGGGTCGCCATGGCTTCGTGGCACCGTGACAGGTGCCATGACAACGGCCGGCGGAATCGGGCACACACTTCCCTTTCTAATTTCCAACTTCCATGTGGCTACACTCGTAGCGGTGATTGTTGTGGGCGTCGAACTGGCTGTGATCAGCTACATCCGGCACCGATACATGGACACTCCTTTTCTGCAGGCGGCGTTTCAAGTGATCGTGGGGGGAGTGCTGGTGTTCTTTACTGGCTACCTCATCGGCAGTTCCTAGCAACGGAAAGCCGGCCCAGCCCTCGCCCTCGGGCGCAAAAGCGACTCAAAACCCAAGCCTAAAGGATCAGTCCGCTTGAGCGGAGGCAGGAGCGGGAGTGTGCGCGTGCTTGCGAACGCCTTGCAGCCAGGACTGCAGGCGGTCCATGTAGATGTAGACGATCGGGGTGGTGAAGAGAGTGAGCATCTGGCTGACGATGAGGCCCCCAATGATGGTGATGCCAAGAGGACGGCGGAGTTCCGCGCCAACGCCATTGCCGAGGGCAAGAGGCAAAGCGCCGAAGAGGGCAGCCATGGTAGTCATGAGGATGGGACGAAAGCGGAGCAGGCACGCTTTGTAAATGGCGTCCAGCGGCGAGACTTTTTCCTCGCGTTCCACCTGAACGGCAAAATCAATCATGAGAATGGCGTTCTTCTTGACGATGCCGATGAGAAGAATGATGCCGATGAGAGCAATCATGTTGAGATCGGAACCGGCGGCTTTGATGGCGAGGATCGCGCCAATTCCGGCGGAGGGAATGGTGGAGAGAATCGTGATGGGGTGGATAAAGCTTTCATACAAGATGCCCAGCACGATGTAGACGGCGATCAGAGCGGTGATGATGAGGAATAGCTGTGAGGCGCGGGAATCCTGGTAAGCCTGGGCCGTGCCCTGGAAAGTGGCATGCACGGTGGGCGGCATGCCGATTTCGCGAGTGGCGGCCTGGATATGCTCGACAGCCGGACCGAGCGAGGCGCCGGGAGCAAGATTGAAGGAGAGAGTAATAGCCGGGAATATGCCCAGGTGGTTGACGGAAAGCGCAGTGCTGGAGGCCTCGTACTGAGCAAATGCGCTGAGGGGAACGAGCTTGCCGCCGGCGGCGGGCACGTAGATGGACTTGAGGGCATCGGGGCTCTGCTGAGCACTCGGCATGACTTCGAGGATGACGTGGTACTGGTTGAGTCCCCGATACATCGTGGAGACCTGACGCTGACCGAAGGCATCGCTGAGCGTGTTGTCGATCGTTATCATGGAGACGCCGAGACGGCTGGCGGTGTCGCGATCGATGACGATAGAACTTTGCAGTCCGTGCATCTGCTGGTCGGAGTTCACGTCCCGAAGTTCGGGAACCCGGCTCAGACGCTTCTGGAGAAGCGGGGCCCAATGAGTGAGGTCGTTGAGATTATCGGCCTGGAGAGTGTACTGGTATTGAGCGGCACTGCCATGGCCGCCCATGCTGAGGTCCTGCACGGCCTGTATATAAAGAACCGCGCCGGGAACTTTTGCGGTGGCCTTGCGCAGGCGGGCAATGACTTCGTCCACGCTGATCTTGCGTTCGCTGAGCGGCTTGAGCTGGCCGAACATCCGCGCGGTACTGCCGCCGCTTCCGCCGCCGGAGAAGGAGGCGATGGTGTCGACGGCGGGATCCTTCAGCACTATATCGGTGAAAGTGCGCATCTTTTGCGACATGGCCGCAAAGGACAGGTCCTGGTCACCTTGAATCATGCCGCTGATGCGGCCGGTATCCTGCTGAGGGAAAAAGCCGGAATTAACGTGGAAGAAGAGATAAGCACAAATCACCGCGGTGAGAAAGGTCATGCCGAGGATCAGCAATTGGCGGCGGAGGACCCATCGCAGTGAAACATCGTAGAGATGCAGAAGCCGATTAAACGACGCTTCGAAGAATTTATAGATCCAATTGTGGCGGCCGCTCTCATGCTTGAGGAATCGCGCGCACATCATGGGCGTGGTGGTAAGCGAAACGAAGAGAGACACTCCAATCGCGACGCTGAGCACAACGGCAAATTCGCGGAAGAGCCGGCCAACGATTCCCGGCATCAGCAGGATGGGAATGAAAACGGCGACCAGCGAAGTACTCATGGAGAGCACTGTGAACCCGATTTCGCTCGCGCCTTTCATGGCCGCTTCGAAGGGCTTCAATCCGTTTTCGATATGCCGGGTGATGTTTTCGATGACCACGATGGCGTCGTCAACGACGAAACCGGTGCAGATGGTCAGAGCCATGAGAGAAAGATTGTCCAGACTGTATCCGCACAGGTACATGATGCCGAAGGTGCCGATCAGGGAGAGCGGAACCGCGACACTGGGAATGATGGTGGCCCAGGTATTCCGGAGAAACGCAAAGACGACAAGGATGACGAGAATTATGGAGATGAGAAGGGTGATCTCAACGTCGTGGACAGAAGCGCGGATGGTGGTGCTTCGATCCACGGCGACATTTAAGTGAAGCGATGGAGAAATGGAAGCGCGAAGAAGTGGCAGGAGGGCCATGATGCGGTCGACGGTGTCGATCATGTTGGCGCCCGGCTGTCGGAAAATCGCGAGCAGGACGGAATTCTTTCCACCGAAGAGTCCCAGGTTCCGGGTGTCCTCCACGGAATCGACGACCTCCGCCACATCGCGCAAGCGCACGGGAGCGCCCGTATGACCAGCAATGACCAGAGGCTGATATTCGTAAGCCTTGAAGAGCTGGTCGGTATCGCTCACATCCCATGACTTGGACGAATCTGCGAGCGACCCCTTGGCTAGATTTGCATTCGCTGATTGAAGTGAAGCCCGGAGCTTCTCGAGGCTGATGCCGTAACTGTTGAGTTGATAGGGATTCGCCTCGACCCGCACTGCCGGGCGCGAGCTGCCCCACGTAAAGACCTGCCCCACACCTTCCACCTGAGCGAGTTTCTGGGCGAGTATGGAATCGGCCGCGTCATAGATTTGCGCCCGCGGAATATTTTCAGATGTCAGGGCGAGAATGAGAATGGGCGCGTCCGCAGGATTGACCTTGCGATAGTTTGGCTGGCCCGGAAGATCTGCTGGCAACTGGCTGCGAGACGCGTTGATGGCTGCCTGCACATCGCGAGCGGCAGCATTGATGTCCCGATTCAGATCAAACTGGAGGGTGATATTGGTCGAACCGAGACCGCTCGAAGAAGTCATTTGCGTAACGCCGGCGATACGGCCGAATTGGCGCTCGAGCGGGGTGGCCACGGCGGAAGCCATGGTTTCGGGGCTGGCACCGGGCAATCCAGCGCCGACTGAAATGGTCGGAAAGTCAACCTGCGGCAGAGGAGCTACTGGTAGAAACCGGAAGGCAACCACGCCAGACAGAAAAATCGCCAAGGTAATGAGAGTGGTGCCGACGGGGCGGCGGATAAAAGGCGCGGAGAAATTGGTTGAGGAAGTCATGGTCTAATCGCCGTGAGCCGGCTCCTCGATAGGATTGCCGACGTGAAATGCGAAGCGACGAGCCAGCCAATCGAAAGCCAGATAGACGACCGGCGTTGTGTAAAGCGTGAGCAGTTGGCTGAGGAGCAGGCCGCCAACAATTGTGATGCCGAGAGGCCGGCGCAACTCGGAGCCTACGCCGTTGCCGATGGCGAGCGGCAAAGCCCCGAGCAGAGCAGCCATAGTAGTCATCATGATGGGACGAAAGCGGAGTAGGCAGGCCTCGAAGATGGCGTCGAGCGGGGTCTTGCCTTCCTTGCGCTCGGCTTCGAGAGCGAAGTCAATCATCATGATGGCGTTTTTCTGGACGATTCCGATGAGAAGAATAATGCCGATGAGCGAAATGACGCTGAACTCCATGCGGAAAAGCAGGAGCGCAAGGATGGCTCCGACGCCCGCGGAAGGAAGAGTAGAAAGAATCGTGATGGGATGAATATAGCTCTCGTAGAGGACGCCGAGAACGATGTAGACCGTAACGAGGGCGGCGAGGATGAGAAGTGGTTCATTGGCGAGAGAATTGAGAAACGCAGCCGCAGTGCCCTGAAACGTGGCCTGGATACTCGGCGGCATGTTCAATTCCTCTTTGGCTTTGTTGATCGCGTTGACTGCGTCGCCGAGGGCCGCGCCAGGCGCAAGATTGAATGACACGGTTACGACCGGAAACTGTCCCTGGTGATTGATCGCCAGGGCTGTGGCGCCGGGCTCGAAGCGCGTGAATGCGCTGAGCGGAATCTGAGGATTTGGCGCGGCGGTAATTGATTGCTGCTGAGCGTTCGAGATATTGGCAGTGGAACCGGAGGAAGCCTGCAGGCCGGCGGAGGATGACCGTACATAGATACTCTTAAGAGCGTCCGGGTTTTGCTGGAACTGAGGATCCACTTCGAGTACGACGCGATACTGATTGAGTTGCGTGAAGATGGTGGAGACCTGCCGCTGACCGAAAGCGTCGTAGAGGGTGTTGTCAATATCCGCCGGGAGAATTCCGAGGCGCGAAGCGGTGTCACGGTCGATAACTAGCGTGGCCAAGAGTCCCTGGTTTAGTTCGTCGCTCGCGACGTCGCGGACTACGGGAAGCGAACGCAACTTGTCCATAAAACGAGGCGTCCAGTAAGCAAGCTCCTTGGCGTCAACGTCTTCAAGGCTGTATTGGAATTCCGTGCGGCTAACGCGATCCTCGACCGTTAGATCCTGAACGGGCTGCATGAAGAGCGAGATCCCATCTACCTTTGCGAGCTCGGGCTGCAGGCGGCGAATGACGTCGGATGCGCTGATTTTGCGCTCCGCGAGAGGCTTGAGATTGATTTGAATGCGGCCAGTGTTAAGCGTTGTGTTCGTGCCATCGATCCCGATGAAGGAGGAGAGACTCTCGACTGCGGGATCCTTGAGGATCACATCGGTGAGGACCTGCTGGTGCTGGGCCATGCCGGCAAAAGAAATGTTTTGCGCGGCTTCCGAGATGCCCAGGATGAGTCCTGTGTCCTGCACGGGGAAAAAGCCTTTGGGAACGTAAATATAGAGGAGGATGGTGCTGACCAGAGTGCCGAATGTAACGAGGAGAGTGATCTTCCGGTATTGAAGGACAAATCTCAGAGTGCGGCCGTAAAAGGCAATGATGGAATTGAAGGCGTGTTCGGATTTGCGATAGAACCAGCCCTGGTCCTCCTCTTTCTGATGACGAAGGAGCTTGGCGCACATCATGGGAGTGAGCGTGAGCGAAACGAAAGCGGAAATCAGAATGGTGATGGCCAGAGTGATGGCAAATTCTCGGAAAAGCCGCCCGACGATATCGCCCATGAAAAGAAGAGGGATGAGCACGGCGATGAGAGAAACCGTGAGAGAGATGATCGTGAAGCCGATTTGATCGGAGCCTTTGAGAGCCGCCTGAAGCGGGGAATCTCCCGCCTCGATATAGCGGGCGATGTTCTCGATCATGACGATGGCGTCATCGACGACGAACCCCGTCGAGATGGTGAGCGCCATCAGTGAAAGGTTGTTGAGGGTGTACCCGCAAAGATACATAACGCCGAACGTGCCCACGATGGATAAAGGCACGGCCAGTGCGGGAATCACGGTGGCCCGAATGCTGCGCAAGAAAAGAAAGATGACCATCACGACCAGGGCGATGGTCAGCATCAATGTGAACTGGACGTCTTCCACGGAAGCGCGAATCGTGCTGGTTCGGTCCGTGAGAATCGTGATCTTCACCGAGGCAGGGAGAGAAGCCGAAAGCTGAGGCAGCAGCTTTTTCACGCGATCCACGACCGAGATGATGTTCGCGCCCGGTTGCCGTTGAATATTCAGAATGACTGCCGGGTTCTTATCCGCCCAGGCGGCTTGCTTGACGTTTTCCGTGCCGTCGAAAGTCGTGGCGACATCGGAAAGACGAACCGGTGCTCCCTTACGATAAGCGACGATGATGGGGCCGTAACTGTCGCTGGAGATAAGCTGATCGTTGGCGCCGATGGTATAGGCCTGATGAGCGCCGTCGAAGGTGCCTTTGGCTTGATCCACGTTTGCCGCGCTCAACGCAGTTCGCAAGTCCTCCAGACTCAGGCCATAGGAAGCGAGCGCCGTCGGATTAGCCTGGATGCGTACTGCCGGTCGCTGGCCGCCGCTGATACTCACGAGACCGACACCGGGCAGCTGGGAAATTTTCTGCGCAAGCGTGGTGTCCGTAAGATCTTCGACCTTGGAAAGCGGAAGCGAATCGGACGTAAGCGAGAGGGTGAGAATGGGGGCATCGGCGGGATTGATCTTGCTGTAGATTGGCGGGTTGGGGAGCCCTTGAGGGAGAAGATTGGAAGCGCTGTTGATGGAGGCCTGAACCTCTTGTTCGGCGATGTCAATATTGAGATCGAGGTTGAACTGGAGAGTGAGGATGGAGCTGCCGAAGGAGCTCGTCGAGGTCATTTGGTTCAGACCGGGAATCTGGCCGAACTGCCGCTCGAGAGGAGCCGTGACGGAAGAGGCCATTACTTCCGGGCTGGCACCGGGATAAAAGGTTTGAATCTGAATGGTGGGGTAATCAACCTGAGGAAGCGCGGACACCGGTAGCTGGCGGTAGGCGACAAAACCCACCAGCAGCACACCAAACATGAGAAGAGTAGTAGCAACTGGCCGCAGAATGAACGGCCGGGAAGGGCTCATCGAGTCTTCCCTCCGGCGCGACTCCCGGCGGGATTGTTGGTTGGCGTGCTGTCTTGCGCAGCGGGCTGTCCTGCCGCACCGCGCGCGGAACCTGTTGGAGCAGTGCTTGTCAGCACCTTGCTGCCGTCCTGAAGCTTGTCCTGGCCATCAATCACCACCACATCCCCGCCGTTCAACCCCGCGCTGATCCCAACGTTATTTCCGGTCGTTTGCGCAATCGTGACCGTACGAATATTCGCCGTATCGCCCCCAGAGACTGCGTAGACATAGGTGCCTTGGGGCCCGCGCTGAATCGCGGCTGCGGGAACGATGACGAGATTCCGCCGGATATCGACAAGCATGTGCACATTGACGAACTGATTCGGGAAAAGGACGTTGTCCTCGTTCGAAAAGATGGATTTGAGCTTGTAAGTCCCCGTGGTGGGGTCAATCTGATTGTCGATGGTGGCGAGCTTGCCGTCAGCGATCTTCGTCACGTCATCGCGGTCAAAAGCCTCCACGGGAAGCTGGCCGCCGCCACGCAGTTTCACGAGGACCTGCTGAAGTTGATCCTGGGGCAGAGTGAAGATCACGGAAATCGGCTGAAGCTGCGTGATCACAAGCAGCCCGGAGGTGTCCGAAGCGTGGACGATGTTGCCGATATCAACAAGACGGAGTCCAACGCGGCCGCTGATGGGCGCCACAATATGCGCGTATGCGAGCTGCAATTTCGCGTTGTCGATGGTGGCCTGATCCGCTTTAAGCGCTCCATGATATTGCCCGACCTGAGCCTGCTGCGTATCCACCTGCTGCTTTGGAACGACGCCTTCGTTATAAAGAAGCTGATAGCGCTCGAAGTCGACTTGCACGTCGTGCAGCTGAGCCTGATCCTTCGCAAGCTGGCCTTCGGCTTGCTCCAGCATGACCTGATATGGGCGCGGATCAATTTCGATGAGCGCATCGCCCTGATGCACAAACTGTCCCTCGGTGAAGTTCACTTTGACAATTTGACCATCAACCCGGCTGCGGACCGTGACGGTATTGAACGCAGTGACCGTGCCGAGACCGATCAGATAAACGGGTAGATCGCCCTTCTGCGCCGTGGCAACGACAACGGGAACAGTGAACCCGGCTCCTCCCGGACCTCCTCTGCCCTTTCCGCTCGGGCCCGCGGCCGCTTTCCCTTCTGCCTCACTCGTGGAATGGGCCCCGCGGTAGTACCAGATGCCAAGGACGACCGCGCCCAGAATTACGATCCAGAGCCACCAGCGGCTCTTGGCATGCTGTGCCGCCGAAGAATCGCGCGCGCCCGGTTCGGGAAGCTCTATGGAGTTAAGATGGCCCATCCGTTCTCTCCTATCGACAAAAACAGTATTGCGAGTGAGTCTGCCGGGGCAAGACAGCTGCGGGTGTGCGTCCTGTGCTCCCCGCCAAACCTTATGAGCCTACCGGAAAAATCAGCCTGCGCATATATAGGACGGATTTTGGGAGAAATTGGTTACCGCGCCGTGGTCAGGAAGCGGACCGGTAAGCGAGCGCAAGAATTGGCTGCAATAATCTCCAGTGGGGCTAATTGAGCTTGCAAATAATTTTGATGAGCGGCGGGGCTGACGAACGTTTACACTATCCCGCTCCAGAGACTTAAGACTGAGATAGCACAGGCAAGTATTCTAGAAAAGGCAGGTGAAGCGAGAAATGGTAAAGGGCATATTGGTTGGGATTTTGCTGGGGATAGTGCTGGTGGCATGCGGCGGATATTTCTATTTCTCAACGGGCCGTGCCCCGGTTGCGGTGACAGACCCGCCGATGCCGTTCGAGAAGAAATTCGCGCACATGGCTCTGGACGCTCACATTGCAAAACAGCCAGCTCCGAATTCGCCCGTTGTTGCGGATGAGAAGAGCTATCTAAGCGGCGCGGAGGTCTACAAGCAGAACTGCGCGGTGTGTCATGGTCTGCCTGACCAGCCAAAGACGTCCATAGCCCAAGGCATGTACCCACCGCCTCCGCAGCTTTTCCATGGAACTGGCGTGACTGACGATCCGGTAGCCGAAACTTACTGGAAGGCCGAGAATGGAATTCGGCTGACGGGAATGCCGGGCTTCAAGGGTCGTCTCACGGAAACACAAATCTGGGAAGTAAGCGTGTTGGTAGCGAACGCGGACAAGGTGCCCGCCTCGGTAAAAGCGGCGTTGGCGAACCTTCCGGCGGCTCAAGCATCCGCGCCTCCAAACGCAACTCCCGCCTCTCCAAGCGCCGCGCCTTCGAAGACAAAACCATAATCCGCGCTTTGTTTCTTATCTCTTTTCCGAACGCCGACTAAGCGCGAGACCCTCTCTTGCTCCGAATCCAGCGTTCTCACGCCTGGCGGCCTGGCAGCGAATGAACCTGCTCGACTTTTCTTAGTTCCGGGAAGCGCCACGCCCAGATCGCAGTCACGACGAGAGTGCCAATGCCGCCTAACACGACGGCGGGTATGGTTCCGAGCCATTGCGCGGTCAGCCCGGATTCGAATTCGCCCAACTCGTTGGAAGCTCCGATGAAAACCATGTCCACGGCATTGACGCGGCCGCGCATCTCGTCCGGTGTGGCCACCTGAATAAGAATGGCTCGGACAATCACGCTGACCATATCCGTAGCGCCAACGAAAAACAGCGCAGCCAGGGAAAGCGCGAAACTGTGAGAAAGCCCGAAGAGAATAGTGAAGAACCCGAATCCGGCCACGCACCACAGCATGATGAGGCCCGCTTTGCGGCGAAGCGGCCGGTGAGCGAGGAAGATAGCCATGGCCGCCGCGCCCACTCCCGGGGCTGTCCGCAACAGTCCGAGCCCCCACGGCCCAGTAAATAAAATCTCTCGGGCGTAGACGGGCAGGAGGGCGACTGCACCGCCGAGGAACACGGCAAATAGATCCAACGAGATGGAGCCTAAAACGACTTTCTCGCGCCAGATGTAGCGAAGCCCCGCCGAAACGGAAGTCCTGTTCGCCGGTTCCCGCACGCGGTATTTTTCTTGCGTTTTCATCTTCAGTGTACAAACCACCGCCACAATCGTCATGGCCAGAGCCAGCGCGTAGACAGCTGCGGGACCGCCGGCTGCTGCATAAATGATTCCGCCCAACGCTGGCCCAAGAATCGCTGCGCCTTGAAACAAGGTGGAAGCCCAAGCCACCGCATTCGGAAACACTTCCTCCGGCACCAATTGAGGAACCAGCGCGCGGCTCACGGGAGCGTTGAATGCGCGCGCAATGCCCAGAGCAACCAACACAATAAAAATGAAAAAAACCGAACTGCCTCTCCGCGTCGCTGTCAGAAGCAACAATCCAAAACACAACCCATACCCGAGGTAGCAGAACACGATCAGCTTCCGGCGATCGTAACGGTCGGCAGCGTGGCCAGACACGAGGAACAACAGAATTCCCGGCAGGAACTGCACCAGGCCCACGAGCCCGAGATCGAGCGGCCTATTGGTCATCTCATAAACCTGCCAGCCGACCGCCACCGATTGCATTTCCATGGCCAGCACCATGCAAAAACGGGCCGATTGGAAAAGGACAAAGTCGGGATAGCGGAATGCGACGCGGCCCGCCAATGCGGAGTTTTCGGGTTCAACCATAGCGAACTACTCTGCCACAAAAATAAAATGCGAACGACTCAGGTTTTCCAAGGAAGAGTGCGGGACGATTACAGTTTCGCAGGCGCGGGATCGGCGTTCGTTCCGGCTGGGTTGCCGGCGTCTGTTTGTGCCCGTTTGCGGACTCCCCAGTAGGCCAGCGAGATGAGCAGCAGAAACGGCGCAAAAGCTGGAACGGTGTATTGCAATCCGTCCACATAAAATGTGCTTGCTGCGATGCCCAAAAGAGCGGCGATGCCGAGCACGTCCGAATAGGGAGAGAAACGCAGGCGCATGGGCAGCCGTGACGAACGCTCGGGGCCTAGAGCCCGCCGAAACGCGATATGTGTCACAAGTATGACGATCCAGACGAAAAACATACCCGCGACCGCTACGCCATAAAGCATTAGGAAAGCCCGGCTCGGTGCGAAAATCGCCAGGAGAATTGCTGCCGCCATTCCGGCGGTGGAGACCGCAAGTGCGCGCCGCGGAACGCCGTTGCCACTGAGCTTGCCCAGCCAGAGCGGAGCGTAGCGGCCTCTCGAAAGCGAGAAGAGCATCCGCGTTGTGAGATACAAGTTCGTGTTGGCGCTCGAGAGCGCGGCCGTGATCACAACAAGATTCATGATGCCCGCCGCGAAGGGAATCCCGACAGCGGAAAGCGCTCGGACAAACGGACTTCCCGTCAGCCCGCCCCCGGTCTGATTCCAGGGCGTCATAGCCAACATGATGCTGATGGCGAGAACGTAGAAGCCGATCAGACGGAACACAATGGTGCGCATGGCGCGAGGAATGGACTCTGCAGGGTTCTGGGCTTCGCCTGCGGTTACGGCGATGACTTCTATCCCCATGTAGCTCGTTATGGCCAGTGTGAGCGCAAGCCAGACACCTTTCCAACCGAAGGGAAGGAAGCCGCCGTGCGCCGTGAGATTGGAGAGTCCGATCGCGGGGCCACGCCCGAGCCCGAAAATGATGGCCACGCCCAAGACGATGAAGACAATGATCGCCACCACCTTGATCAGCGCGAACCAGTATTCGAACTCGCCGAAGCGGCCCACTTGCAGTGTGTTGACGGCAACCAGGCAAGTTGACACAAAGGCCACCCAGAACCACTGCGGAACCGCGGGAAACCAGAATGCAAAATAGATCGCCACAGCGGTGACTTCCGCGCCGATCGCAATGATCTGCACCACGGCGTAGGTAGCGCGAACGGAGAAGCCTGCCCAGGAACTGAGATAGGTTTGCGCGTACACGCCAAACGAACCCGCCACTGGCTGCACCACCGCCATTTCCGCAAGCGAGTACGCGACAATCATGGCAATGACCGCGCCAATTATGTAAGTGACGATGACGCCCGGGCCTGCCAGCCGGATCGTCACGGTGCTGCCGAGAAAAAGCCCGACGCCAATGGCCCCGCCGATGGCCAGCATGGTGAGCTGTCGCTGTGTGAGCCTGCGGCGCAGCTCTTCGCTTTCGGGAGCAAGAACGGCGGCATCGCCGCTTGGAGATTCTGTGGCGGACGCGGGGAGCGACTCGGAGTTTTCAGCCATGCTTGTTTAGATCGAGCAAGGCGTTGCCAAACCTGTGAATCTCACCAAACGTATTGTAATGAACCAGCGACGCACGGACGACGCCAGTCTGCATCGGCACACCCAGCCGCTTCATAAGGCGCGGAGCGTACATGTGGCCATCGCGAATGCCAATTCCAGCTCGAGCCATTGCTTCTGTCACCGCGGCTGGCGTGGTCTTCGGCAGAGTGAAGCAGAATGTCGGCACGCGCTGGTGTAGCAGGTCTTTGCTCGTTAACCCATAGACTTGCGCTTCGCATTCCCGCAGGACTCGCAACATTTCAAGTGACAGAGTTTCTTCATAGGATTGAATCTGCTGCATGGCCGCCGCAAGTTTGGCCCGCCTCGAACCCTTGCTTGATCCTTCGCCTCCCGGCCCTTGCGTGCCGAGAGACTCCAGATAGGAAATGGCAGCATCCATGCCGGCGACATTCTCATAGATAAAAGTGCCGGCCTCGATTTTTCCAGGCGGCTCGTCCGGAATGAAATCCTCCCGAAACGTTGGCAGTTTTTGCAGCAGTTCGCGGCGCCCCCAGAGAAAACCCATATGCGGCCCGAATATTTTGTAGCCGGAGCACACCAGGTAGTCGCAATCAAAAGCTTGCACGTCGATGCGGGCGTGAGGAGCGTAGTGAACGCAGTCGAGGAACATTTCCGCGCCAAGGCCGTGCGCGATTCCGGCAGCCGCAGCGACGTCCACGATCGAGCCAAGCGCATTTGAGGCGACGGTACAGGCCACCACCCGAGTCCTGGCAGACACCAAGGGTTTCAGATCGTCCGCGTGCAGGTTGCCGTCATCGCGCATCCTCCACCAGCGAATGGCAGCGCCCATTTTCTCTAATGCGAGCCAGGTGGCGATATTGGCCTCATGATCCACGTCCGTGATGATGATTTCGTTGCGCTCGCTGAGAGTCTGTCCGATCGCAAGGCTTACCAGACGAATGAACGAAGTGGCGTTCATGCCAAACGCGATTTCGCTGGAGTCGCGGGCGTTCAGGAAACCCGCGACGCTCTGGCGCGCCCGCGCAATCGTGGAATCGACTTCCTGGCTTTTCGCGTAGCGCCCCCCGCGTTGCACGTTGCATTCGAGGAGATGGTGATTGACGGCATCAATGACCACTTGAGGAACCTGCGCGCCGGCGGCGTTGTCAAAAAAAGTAAATGCCGGCATTCGATGCAGCGCCGGAAAAGATGCGCGAATGGCTTCGACCGGAAACTTCGGGTGAGTGCCAGGGAGGGCTTCCCTCCGGGCGACACTCTGCGATTTGGCTTGCAAGCGCTTGCTCCTGGGTGAATCCAAACTTTCGTTAGAGGAGGCGAGTGAAAGGAACAAAGCGAACGCTACACTCTGCTCGGAGCGGGTGTCAAGTGCGCGTTTTCCGCGATGTTTTGCGTCCTAGCGGGCTAGAATATGCCGCGCTCATTCTCGAGGGAGCCATGGATCGATAGCATGAATAGAGCCATTGCGGACTTGTATTCGGCCCTCCGCCTCAATTTTCGTGGAGACCTGTTGCGGTCTGCCGACGGCGAATACGTTGATGCGAGTCGCATCTGGAATGGATTGGCAGCTCGCAAACCAGCTTTGATCGCGCGCTGCGCCGACGTTGCGGACATTCAGTTCGCCGTTCGATGCGCTTCGGCGGCGGGGATTCTGACGGCGATTCGTTGCGGAGGACACAGCCTTGCTGGGTTTGGCACTTGCGACGATGGGCTCGTGATCGATCTAACCCGCATGAGGGCGGTTCACATCGACGAGCGGAATCGGCGCGCGCGATTCGAAGGTGGCTGCCTTCTGGGCAACATAGACATTGCAACGCAAAAGGCTGGCCTGGCTTTTCCATCGGGTGTGGTGTCGCATACGGGAGCCGCAGGGCTTGTCTTAGGTGGCGGAACTGGCTGGCTGAATCGGTTGTGCGGCCTGTCCTGCGACAATGTCGTGGGCTTCACTGTGGTTCTAGCGGATGGATCGCTCGTCCGTGCAAATGCCCGCGAAAATCCTGATTTATTTTGGGCCCTGCGCGGCGGCGGAGGAAATTTTGGTGTCGTGACAGAGTTCGAGGTAAATCTCCATCCAGTAACTTCCGTTCTCTTCGGCTCCGGATATTGCTTTGGAGAAGATATTCCTTCCCTCCTGCGGCATTGGCGGGACTTCATGCCCACCGCCCCGGATAACCTGCGGTGGGGAATTTCCCTCACGATTGCTCCACACACGGAAAACATTCCTGAGCGCTGGCGCGGGCGTACGGCGGCGAGCCAGTCAATGGTCTGGATTGGCGATCCGGAAAAGGGCCGCCCTCACGTGGACCGGGCACTTTCTCTCTGCAATCCGGTGGCGGTTAGCAGGCGTGAGCTATCGTTTCTGGAGTTACAAACAATGGCGGACGAGGAGTTTCCCCACGGTCGCAGGTATTACACCAAGTCCGGATACTTGAAATCTCTGGGCGAACAGGATCTTCAGCGAATGATGGAAAGCCTGACGACAATTCCCTCCCCTGCCAGCCAAATCGAACTCGCCTACCTGGGCGGTGCCGCGGCGCGCGTTGCAGCAAGCGAGACAGCCTTTGGCGATCGTAGTTCCCCGTTTATCGTAAACCTTCTGGGAAACTGGTCCGAGCCTCAAGCCGACGCCGCGAATGTCGCATGGATCCGCAAACTATTTGCTGAATTGCGGCCTTCCATGACCCCCGGCGTGTACGTGAACTTCATGAGCGGTGATGAGCAGGATCGCGTGCCGGAGGCATATCGTGAACGCTGGGACCGGCTAGTCGAGATTAAGACGCACTATGACCCGGGCAATTTTTTCCGTTTGAACCAAAATGTAAAGCCGCGGAAATAAACGCACATCCTAGAGCGCTTGAAGTCTTGCAGACACAGGTTCAGGCCGCTGTTTCGTCGCGCGCGACTGCGTAGGAACTCAGCGTGCGCATATAATTGACCCTTTCGAAGGCCGCCGGATTCGCCGCGGAGCGATAACTCATGCTGCCCCGCATTTGGTGGATGGACTCGTATTCGTGCTCTTCCATCCAGCGCAAGAGATCGGCAAGAACGGAAGTGGCGTGACGAACCCCCTTCTGCAAAAGGGCGGAAGTCATCATGGCGACTTTTGCGCCCGCCATGATGGACTTTATGACGTCTTCCGCGGTGTGAACGCCGCCGGTGATGGCAAGGTCAGACTGCACACGCCCATACATGATGGCAACCCAGTGAAGACGAAGGAGGAGTTCCTGCGAGTCGCTGAGAGCGAGCCGAGGAATGATTTCCGATTGTTCGATGTCGAAATCAGGCTGGTAAAAACGATTGAAGAGAACAAGCGTGTCTGCGCCTGCTAGGTTGAGTTGCCCGGCGAGATTGGCCGGAGCCGTCAAGAAGTGGGATAGCTTGACGGCAAGAGGGATTCGCAGCGAGCTCTTCAGCGCGCGGACGAGCTCGCAGTAGTCGTTTTCGACCTGAGCGGAAGTGAGCAACGGGTCGCTAACGAGGGAATAGAGGTTCAACTCGATCGCGTCGCAGCCTGCTTGTTGCAGGTCGCGCGCGTACTGAAGCCATCCCCCGCGCGAAGTGCCATTCAAACTGGCGATAACCGGAATCGAAACTGCCAATTTCGCTTTACGAATCAGCTCGAGATAGCCGGCAGGGCCAAGATTGTAGTTGCTCAGAACCGGCAAATAGCTGAGGGCCTCGCCGAAACTCTCCGTGCCGCGGGTCAGGTCGCGCTGAAGATGTTCGCCTTCCTCATGGAACTGTTCCTCGAATATGGAAGGCAGAACCACCGCGGAGATCCCGCTGTCTTCGGCTGCTCGAATATTGGAAATCGAATCCCATAAGGGTGAAGACGAAGCGACGATTGGATTCCTCAGCGTCAATCCAAGATAGGTCGTGGCGAGTTGCATCACTTCCCTCCAACCGGCTGGGGTTCGCTCGATGCCACGGGCGGGCCACTGAGGGTCTGCGCGGGGGCTGCGCCGTTGCGCCCCGGCATCGCGGCTCGCGCTTCGTAGATTTCCCATCGTCGAGCAACGTCATTCTCCGCCGATTGCAAGAGGACGCGCGCCCTTTCTGGATCGCTACGGGCAAGCATGGAATAACGCGCTTCCGCATAAACATAATCCCGAAGAGGAACCGAGGGGGCCTTCGAATCGAGCTGAAAGGGGTTTGCCCCTTGGTGCTGCAAGCGAGGATCGTAGCGGAAGAGCGGCCAGTAGCCTGAAAGCACCGCGGCCTTCTGCTGTTTCAAGCCGTTGGCCATGTCGTAGCCGTGGGCGATGCAATGGCTGTACGCGATAATGAGCGACGGGCCACAAAAGGACTCTGCTTCTTGAAATGCCTTGAGGGTGTGCGTGTCGTTGCCGCCCATGGCAACACGGGCTACGTAGACATCGCCGTAGCTGATGGCCTCGAGCGCCAGGTCCTTCTTTGCCGCGGATTTGCCGCCGGCAGCAAACTTGGCAACCGCGCCGCGAGGAGTGGCCTTGGACATCTGCCCGCCAGTATTTGAATAAACTTCCGTGTCCAGGACGAGAATGTTGACGTTGGCGCCGGAGCTGAGCACGTGATCCAGGCCGCCAAACCCTATGTCATAAGCCCAGCCATCGCCGCCGACAATCCAGAGGCTTTTCTCGACGAGCGAATCGCAACCATCAAGAAGAGCGCGCGCTTCCTTCGAAGAAGCACCTGCCAATGACTGCTTTAGGGTGTTGACGCGTTCTCTCTGGGCCGCAATGCCTGCATCCGTCGCTTGATCGGCGGAAAGAATTTCCTGAGCTAGCCCTGCTCCAATTTGGTCCTTCAGACGCGATACGAGCTCCCGTGCATATTCCGCTTGCTTATCAAGCGCCAGACGCATGCCGAGACCAAACTCGGCATTATCTTCAAATAGGGAGTTCGACCAAGCCGGGCCTCTGCCGTCCAGATTCTTGGTGTAGGGCGTAGTGGGTAGATTTCCGCCGTAAATCGAGGAACAACCGGTCGCATTCGCGATGACAGCTCTGTCGCCAAAGAGTTGCGTCAGGAGTTTGATGTAAGGCGTCTCTCCGCAGCCGGCGCAGGCGCCCGAAAACTCGAAGAGGGGCTCGAGAAGTTGCGCGTTCTTTACCTGCGTGTGGGAGATAAGGTCACGATTCAGCTCGGGCAACGAAAGGAAGAATTCCCAGTTTGCGCTTTCGTTTGTCCGAAGCGGAGGCTGGGAGGCCATGTTGATGGCCTTGTGTTTTGCTTCGCTCTTGCTCTTGACCGGGCATGCTTCGACGCACAGGCGGCATCCCGTGCAGTCCTCGGGAGAGACTTGCAACGTATACTTCAGCGCCTCAAATTCGCGCCAACGAGGCTTGGCGGACTTGAAGCTCGCCGGAGCCCCGGCAAGCAACGAGGAATCGTAGACCTTTGCGCGGATCACGGAATGCGGACACACGAGAACGCACTTTCCGCACTGAATGCATAGTGAATCGTCCCACACGGGAATTTCGAGGGCGATGTTGCGCTTGTCCCACTTTGAGGTGCCAGTCGGGAATGTGCCGTCTGGCGGCAGGGCGCTGACAGGCAAGCCGTCGCCGTGCCCGGAGATCATCGCGGCAAGGACATCCCGGACGAACGAGGGTGCGCGCGAAGAAACAGGAGGGAGGATATTGAAACTGCTCGAAGCGTGTTCCGGGACGTGCACTTCGTGGAGATTGGCCAGAGTTGCTTCCACAGCCGCAAAATTCTTTTGTACGACCGCTTCGCCAAGTTTTCCGTACGATTTCTTAATGGAAGACTTGATCGCTGCAATGGCATCTTCGCGGGGGAGCACGCCGCTGATGGCAAAGAAGCAGGTCTGCATGATGGTATTCATGCGAGAGCCCATTCCCGTTTCGCGCGCCACGGCATAGCCGTCCACGACAAAAAACTTTAGCCGTTTCGCGATGATCTGTTCCTGCACGCGCAGCGGCAGGCGCTCCCAAACCGTTTGCGCGTCAAAGGGCGAGTTGAGGAGGAAGACCGCCCCGGGTTCAGCGGCTTCGAGCACATCCATTCGTTCGAGGAAGTTGAATTGGTGGCATGCGACAAAATTCGCCTTGTTGATCAGATACGAGGAGCGAATAGGCTGCGGGCCAAACCGAAGGTGTGAGACCGTCACGGAGCCGGATTTCTTCGAATCGTAAACGAAATAGCCCTGCACGAAATCTGACGTTTCCTCGCCAATAATCTTGATGGAATTTTTGTTCGCTCCGACTGTTCCGTCCGAGCCCAAGCCGTAGAAAATTGCCCGAGTGCCCTGTGGATTCTCCGCCGAGAACGCCGGATCGTATTCGAGACTGGTGAAGGAGACGTCGTCCTTGATACCGATCGTGAAATGATTTCGAGGACGCTCTTTCTTTAATTCATCGAATACCGCCTTGGCCATGGCCGGGGTGAATTCTTTGGAGGAAAGTCCATACCGGCCGCCGAAAATCCGCGGCCGGGCGCGGAGCGGAACGTGCGCGCCGGGTGCGGGATCGAACGCCTCTGAAATGGCGGTGGCAACGTCCTGGTAGAGGGGCTCCCCGATTGCTCCCGGCTCCTTCGTGCGGTCGAGCACGGCAATTGCGCGCGTGCTCGCGGGAAGTGCGGAAAGAAAAGCGTCCACGGCAAAAGGCCGGTACAACCGCACCTTCAGCAGGCCGACTTTTTCTCCCGAAGCCTGCAAGCTCTCGATGGTCTCTTCCACCGTGCTCGCGCCGGAGCCCATCAGGACAATCACCCTCTCGGGGTCGGGAGCTCCCATGTATTCGAAGAGGTGGTAGGAACGGCCGGTGCGCTCCGCAAACCGGTCCATCACTTGCTGAACTATGGCGGGACAAGCGGAATAGAAAGGATTCGCCGCCTCGCGCGCCTGAAAGAAAACATCCGGATTCTGTGCGGTTCCGCGCAGAACAGGCCTTTCAGGAGTCAACGCCCGGTCACGGTATTCGCGGATCCGCGATTCATCCATCATCGAACTCAAGTCGGCGTCCGAGAGCGAGGCGATCTTTGAGATTTCATGCGAAGTGCGAAACCCATCAAAGAAGTGCAGGAAGGGTATGCGCGATTCAAGCGTGGCGGTGTGGGCAACCAGGGCCATGTCCTGGGCTTCTTGGACGGAATTTGAAGCAAGGAGAGCAAAGCCGGTGGAACGCGCGGCCATGACGTCGCTGTGATCACCAAAGATGGAGAGGGCGTGCGTGGCGATGGTCCGTGCAGCCACGTGGATGACGGCGGGTGTCAGTTCCCCCGCGATCTTGTACATGTTGGGGATCATCAAGAGCAAGCCTTGCGACGCCGTAAAGGTCGTTGCCAGAGCTCCGGCCTGAATCGCGCCATGCAGCGCGCCCGCCGCGCCCGCCTCGCTTTGTAGCTCCGCGACGCGGGGCACCGTTCCCCAAATGTTCGCTCGCCCTTCGTGAGACCACTGGTCGGCCCATTCGCCCATAGGCGACGCCGGGGTAATAGGGTAGATCGCTATGACCTCATTCAATCGGTAGGCAACGGAGGCTGCGGCCTCGTTTCCGTCAACTATCACCCTCTGGGGAACGCCGATTCCTGTCATTGCTCTGAGATCCTTTGGACTCAAACAAGCCTATTTCGCACTTTAGCCTTAAGACGGGGCGCTCGGACATGAGGCACATCACCGGGGAGTGTGACGGAGATCACACGTCTGGCGGTGCGGAAGGGTTGGTAATAAAACCCTTATCGGGAAAGGATTTCGGCCAGTTTGAGGAGTTCCAGATCGAGAGTTTTACGCTTGCCCACGATGTCCGCCAAAGGTGTAGCCGCGATTCCGCCTTGGATGAGGCTTACAAGCACGCCGAACTTCCCTCTTGCTAGACACTCGGTGGCCGCCGCTCCAAATCGAGTAGCCAGCAGCCTGTCGAACGCGCCTGGCGTGCCACCCCGTTGCACGTGACCCAGTTTCACGACGCGCAGGTCGAACCCGATTCGTTCGCGATGTTCCTTGAAATAATTCGACAGCCCTTCCGCGTTGTATTTTGAACCTTCTGCCACGACGACGGTCGCGTGGGTCTTGCCGTGCTCAGAGGCCTGGCGGAGTTCGGTGGCGATGAATTCAGGGTCCGTTTCAGCTTCGGGGAGGACGATGCACTCCGCTCCCCCGGCGATGCCGGAAATCAACGCGAGGTAGCCGCAGTTGCGGCCCATGACTTCCACCAGAAAGGCCCGTTCATGCGAAGCCGCCGTTACCTTGATTCGATCGATGGATTCGAGTGCCACATTCAGCGCAGTGTCTACTCCAATCGTCATTTCAGAGCCGAAAAGATCGTTGTCAATCGTCGAGGCAATGCCAACCACGGGGAAGCCCCGTTGGGAAAGAGCGAATGCTCCCTCTTGTGAGCCATCCCCGCCGATGACGACAAGTGCATCAACTTCGCGCGCACGAAGAAATCGCACGCTCTTGACTTGCGCTTCTTCCGTTTTGAAAGCCGGACATCGCGTGCTGCCGAGAATCGTTCCGCCGCGCTGGATGATTCCGCTTACGTCCCGTGATCCCAGTGGTACGAACTCGTCGTTCATCAGGCCCGCGTAACCGTGGCGCACGCCGAAGACCTTCCAGCCTAGATTGACCCCCGTTCGAACGACCGACCGGATTGCGGCGTTAATCCCCGGGGCATCCCCGCCGCTCGTCACAACCGCAATTTGTTTCATCAAGGGGTCACCGAAAAGTCTGCGCTCAAGCCTTAGTCAGCCGGCAAAGCCTCGAGGGGATACCGACGGGCCCCTCGTTTCTCATGCTTTCCAGAACGCATTGGGCGAGATAGGCATGTCACAGACTTGGTCTGCCTCTGAAAGGATTTGCCAACCTCCGAGGTCTGCGCACGTAATCTCGATCGACGCCAGTCGTCAAAGCTACGCGGCCGCTTGATGTATGAACTGTCCGGGGCTCTCCTGCGCATTTTTCAAGCGAATTTCCAGGAACTTCCCGTTAATGCATGCCGTGGCGTTGGAAGGATCAATTTCGACGGGAAGCTCGACTTCCCGGAACATGATCTCTTCCTCACGAGCCGGAGTTCCGCGCATCCCTTCGGCCGATTGTAGCCTGGATTTCGGTTTGCCGCAGATTGTCATCCGGCGGGGAGCAACCCAAATGTTGATCGTCCCTTCGTGAAAATGAGACGCGTCCACGCTCACCCAGAGACCGCCGTCAACAACCATTCTTCCAATGCAAACTGGCTTCAATAACGCCGCTTCGGCTTGACGCCAGTCTTCCTCTTCGAGCGCTCCGGTACCACGCTTCTCAAAAATCTCAAAAGCGCGACGCGCGATAGCCGCGTGCACCCTTCGCGCTTGTTCCTCCGCCGCGACCACTGAAATGTTCAGCTTTTCTCCAGCCCTCGAATGTCTTACCGCTCCGGTTAGCTTCATGATGTACCACCCTTGCACCTGTCCACCTGACAGACGCCTTATTTTCCTGTCGGAGGACGTCCGCCCGATATGATATCTGTCACCTCCTCTGGTGATCCTCAGCACATTCGGGCACTTCGCCGCACTGCGTTTCATCTAACGGTGCGGGTGAGTTCCTGCCGCAAGCTGTAGCGAGAAGACGCCAGCCCTCCTTATCGTGCGGCCCAATTGGCAAGGTCAATCCAAATGAAAGCGGTTCGAGTGTGGTGCCTTCTTTGCGGCATCTAAGTGACCGGCAGACAATTGGTGTGAAACTGGCGCTAGGATCGTTTTCCGAATAACAATTGAATGAAGTGTGGCGGATGAGCCTGTAAGCCGGAATCTTCGGGCGCCTTTTTGATTTTGATAGCTTCCGTAGAATCAACAAATGAGGTCGGTCAAAGACGGCAGTTTTGCCAGCTTCGGCAGGTTTTATGTCACACTTATGGCACAGTTTTCGCAAGGGCGATATGATTTGTGAAGAGGATCGCAATGACAACCGAGCGAATCGAGATTGACCCAACGATTATGATGGGGAAACCGGTGATTCGAGGAACGCGAATCACCGTCGAGCTGATCCTACGTAAACTCGCTGAGGGCACAAGCGAGGTTGATCTGCTGAAAGATTATCCGCACCTCACAACGGAAGACGTCCGCGCTGCGGTGGCCTACGGTGCGGCAAGCGTCGCGCACGAGGAAGTGGTCCTGCTCCCGAACGAGCCACTCGCGAGCAAATCCTAACGCATGAACTTCGTGGCCGACGAGAGCTGTGCCAGGCCTGTAATCCAGGCGTTGCGCGTAGCGGGTCACGACGTCGTTGCCATCGCCGAAATTGCGAGGGGTGCGACCGATGACCAGGTGCTGGAACGTGCGCTGACAGAGAAGCGGGTGCTCATCACAGAGGACCGCGATTTCGGCGAATTGGTTTACGCACGCGGTCGTTCAACAGCTGGTGTAATCCTGGTGAGGTTTCCCAGCCGAGCCCGCCGTGCCAAATGCGCAACAGTAATTGAGGCGGTGTCAAGGTTAGGTTCGCGCCTGCGAGCAGCCTTCACCGTAGTGGAGCCCGGACGAGTGCGCATAAGTAGCAGACCGTGATCTTCGGTACTGCAAACCATTGAAAAATAGCGGGCGAGCCTGTAAGCCGGATTCTGTGCGGCTCGCCGCTTCTTGGAAGAAGCAGCGTCCCGCGGCGATCATTCCTCTAGGCCGTGATTCGCACCACGGCTCCAGCAGCCTACCCGAGGGTTGCTCTCTGCGATGGATTGCTCCACCACAAAGGAAGAACGTTCTTTGCAAGGCCCACCGCAAAGCGGTGGACTTCGCAATCGTTCTCGGCGAGCCGGGCCGGCTCTCCCCTCCTATTTGGCCTTGCACCACGCGGGGTTTTCCGTGCCTCCGATGTCGCCATCGGAGCGGTGGGCTCTTACCCCACCTTTTCACCCTTGCCAAACTGAGCGAGCATTTCGAAGACGTCCTTCAGGTTTTCCTGCAGGATGCCACCGTGCTTCTCTCGGCCGGCGGTATGTTCTCTGTGGCACTTTCCGTGAACCGTGGCACAGGCTTCAGCCTGTGCTTCTTTCTTCGTCCCACGCTTCCGCGTGCGACGCAAGCACAAGCAACCCGCACAGACTCAAGTCTGTGCCACCGCACCCCTGGCGTTACCAGGCGCGTTGCCCTATTTCGTCACCGGCTCTTGCGAGCCTACGACGACGGTGTCCGGACTTTCCTCCCGTCCTCGGTCATCTCCGGCCTCGCAAGAGGCCGGCATAAGACCGGGACCAGCGATCACCCGGCTCACCCGCCAATTACATTATAACCCATGGGCACAGGATGTGACGTCACGCGACCCGGCAGGCGACTCTAGCTGTCACAGCCAGACGACGCAAGAGTTGTTGTTTCTAGCGAGCAGGCCTAGAATCTCGCAAATGCGGTCCCGCGAAGCAAAAGACTTTCTGGTTCTGCAAACATCCGAACAAGCGTCTTTGGAGGGGTTGCCTCTATCCGATCTTGAGAAGCGGATGATGTATTTCACGGAACGAGGAGGCGCGCTTGAAGACCCAGCGGCGCTGCACGATGAATTCGAAGCGCAATACAATACCGCCGAGTTCGAAAAAAAGATTTCACGACTGATGAGGCTTGCCTACAAAAGGCTCAAGAAGAAAGACCCGAAACAAGCACTTCAGTGGACCACAGCCATCCGCACCCTCCGTAAAGGGGATCATTACATTCTTGTGCTTGCGGGCGACGCAGGGGGTGGAGGCCTGTTTGCAAACTGGAGGATTGCCCTTGCCGTGCTTCTGCCCGTCGGCTTGGTCTTCTTTTGTATTTATGCTCTACCCCGCTTCCTGCCAGGCCCGAGTCCCTTAGCGCTCAGAATCGGACAGTTGGTGTTTCTAACTCTATTGATCGCGGCCGTCTTTTTTCCAAGAGCCTTTGCACCCGCTGGTAAATTTTTCGGCAGATGCCTCGATTGGGTAATCGGCGCTGATAAGGATGGAGATGTCGAGACGTAGCTAAGCTCGCTTCTAAATACCGAGGAGCTTTTCGAATTCGGGCTCAGTGAGGATCGTGACGCCCAGCTCTTTCGCTTTGTCGTATTTCGATCCAGGATCGCTTCCCACCACTACGTAATCAGTCTTCTTGCTAACCGAGCCCGAAACTTTTCCGCCATTCTGTTGCACCAATTCGCCGGCCTCTTCGCGGGAACGATTGGCCAGGCCACCCGTGAAAACGAAGGACTTGCCCGCAAACTTCTGGCTTTTGACTTTGCGTTTTTCGGCGGTGGGATGCACGCCAACTTTATTCAACTTTTTAATAAGCTGGCGATTCGCGGGCTCGGAAAAGAACTCAACAATTGAAGCCGCAACCTTTGGGCCGACTTCATGCACAGCCTCAAGCTGCTCTTCCTTCGCGGCGGCCAACTCTTCCAGGGAGGAAAAATGTTCCGCGAGCAACTGGCCCGTTCTCTCGCCAACAGAAAATATGCCCAACGCGTAAATTAAGCGCGCCAGACTGCTCAACTTGCTCCCCTCTATCTCCGCGAGCAAGTTCTGCGCCGACTTCTCCGCCATTCGCTCCAAGCCAGCGACTTGGCCCTCCTTCAGGGTGTAGAGATCGGCGACGTCTTTCACGAGACCTTTGTCCACCAGTTGATCGACGATTTTGTCGCCGAGGCCGTCGATATTCATCGCGTGCCGGCTCGCATAATGCAACAGCGACTCCTTCCTCTTCGCCGGGCACGCGGCGTTCACACACCGGTAGGCCACCTCCCCTTCCACGTGATGTATCGCGCTGTGACATTCCGGGCAGTGCTTGGGCATGCGGAAGGGCTTGCGGTTCTTCCCTTCCTTGACGACTTTCAGGACATGCGGAATCACTTCGCCTGCGCGCTCGATCAGAACGGTGTCGCCAATTTGCAGCCCGAGCCGTGCAACCTCGTCCATATTGTGGAGTGTGGAACGGCTGACAGTGACGCCTCCCACCTGCACCGGCTCGAGCACCGCTACCGGCGTCAGCGTCCCCGTGCGGCCCACTTGCACGAGTATGTCGTTGACTACCGTCGTCTCCTGCCGTGCCGGGTACTTATACGCAATCGCCCACCGCGGAGCTTTCGACGTGAACCCCAATTCATTTTGAATGCCCGTGGAGTTGACTTTGATCACCACGCCATCGATCTCGTAGGGCAGCTTCTCGCGTTTCGCGTCCCAATCGTCGCAATACGCGGTCACCGCGTCGATCCCGTTGCACAACTTCCAGTCATCCGAAGCGCGGAATCTCAATTGCTTTAGAGTTGCCAGGCTTTCGGAATGCTTTGCGAAGGGCACTTTCCCATCGACGAAGAGGTAGTAGGCAAAAAAGTCCAGTCGGCGCGCCGCGGTGATCGCCGGATCGAGCACGCGCACGGCTCCCGCGGCCGAATTCCGGGCATTCACGAAAATCTTCCCGCCGGTTTCTTCCTGCTGCCGGTTCAGCGCTTCAAACGCTTTGCGCGTCATCAGCACCTCCCCGCGCACTTCGAAGGCGTCGGGAAGCTTCGTCTTTTTCAAAACCGCCGCATCCACCTGCAACGGAATCGAGCGAATCGTTTTCACATTAGGAGTTACATCTTCGCCGGTTGTTCCGTCGCCGCGCGTCACGCCGCGCGTCAGAACGCCATCCTGGTACTGCAACGAAATGCTCAGGCCGTCGAACTTGTGCTCCGCGATATATTCGATTTTGTCACGGCCAATGCCCTCGCGCACGCGGCGGTCAAAATCTCGAAGGGCATCGTAGGAAAACGCGTTATCGAGGCTCAACATCGGCCGCGCATGCCGCACCGTCTGGAATCCTTCGCGCGGAGCGCCTCCCACGCGGACGGTCGGCGAATCTGGAGTGATCAGCTCCGGATGGGCGGCTTCAAGCGACTGCAATTTCTGCATCAGCTTGTCGTAGTCGGCATCCGATATTTCCGGGTCGTCCAGAATGTAATACCGGTATTCGTGGTGGCGAAGTTTCTCGCGCAGCCCTTCGATCTCTTTTTTGACGGAAGCAGGAGCGGCTTTTGCCATGAAACCCTCTGCACAAGGGATAGCTCAATTTCGCCTGACATTATATAGAATGAGTATGTCAAGAAACGAACAAGGAGCACGGCCTGTTGAATCTCGCTTATTATGGTTTGGAGTGCGGCAGCCCTGCTGCCGCTTTTTCGCGCAGCTCGCGCGTCTCCAAATTTTAAGGCTTCAATAACCCTGTCCCGAACCAAGAATGATCACCGAAATCAACAACGCCCTGGTGATTCACAACCCCAACGCCGGCAACGGCGGCCGGGGTCGCCGCGCCATGCTTGACGAAGCCCGCCGCATCTTCGCCGCCGGCGGCATCCATACAGATCTTGCCGAGACCACCGGGGCGGGGCACGCAACAGAGATCGCGCAGCAGGCAAACGCCGAAGGGCGTCATCTCGTCATCGCTTGCGGAGGCGACGGCACGCTCAACGAAGTCGTGAACGGCCTCGCGGGCCAAAGCAACGGCCATCGCGTGCCCCTCGCTCTGCTTCCCGGCGGAACGGCCAATGTGCTTGCCAAGGAACTCAATCTGCCTTGGGACATTCCAGGTGCCGCGGAAAAGCTCCTCCATGGCGAAGTACGGGATATCGCCCTGGGTCTGGCCACTCCGCTCAACAAGCCGGAAAAGAAAAAATATTTTCTGAGCGTTGCGGGGGCAGGCCCGGACGGCATGATCGTCTATTCCATCGATCTCGACCTGAAGGCCCGCGTGGGCATCCTTGCCTACTGGTGGCAGGGCGCGCGCGAAGCCTTCCGTTACAAATTCCGGCATTTTCGCGTCGCCGCCGGAGGCAAGGAAATCGATTCCTCGCTCGTCGTTGTGGGCCGCACCAAAAATTATGGCGGGCCGTTCAAAATCACCACGGACGCCGATCTCTACGAAGACCAATTCGAGCTGATGACTCTGACCACGCGCAGCGGCTTGCGCTATCTGAGCTATCTCCCCTCGCTCTGGCTGGGAAAACTTCGTGGCACCGCAGGCGTCCATTTCTGGAAAGCGAATCAAGTGCTCTGCGAAGCGCTTGGTGAACACCCGATTTATGCTCAAGTGGACGGCGAGCCGCTCGCTCGCCTTCCTGTGGAGTTCAAAATCGTGCCTCGCGCCCTGAAACTGCTTGTGCCGCGCCGCGACCTCCCTTCGAAATCCAGGGCAACCGCGAAGACGTAACCGTGGACATCGTCACTCATGGTCTGGCATCGTTCGCCATCGCGCGGGGCTTTTTCCCCCGCGCACGTAAACTAGCGGTGGTTGGCGCCGTTTTGGCCGGAACGATCGCGGACATCGACTGGTTCAGCAGCTACGTTGGCCCGTCGGCGTTTCTTGCCTGGCACTGCACATACTCGCACTCGATTCTCGCGACCGTTATCTTTTCAGTGCTCCTGATCGCGATCCCGCTCGTGGCTTTCTACTCGACTGGGCTTGGGATTGACGTGCCTGCGCTCCAGGGGGCGGCGATCCCTCAGGACAGACGTCCCGCTGAACGCCTGATTTTGCGCACACTTTTTGTGGCCCCATTCTTGCTTCTTCTCAGCGCAGCATTGCTTCACATCGTCATGGACGCCTGCCAATCCGATGGCGTAATGCTCTTCTGGCCTTTCAGTTCCGGACGTTTTGCGGCCGACTGGCTGCCCGGCATCGATCCCTGGATTCTCGCGATCCTCATTGCATGCATCGCGGTGCCCGAACTGCTCCACCTCGTCGGCTCAGAAATCGGCGCCAAAGCGAAACGGCCGCGTGGCCAGGTCGGCGCCATCATCGGTTTGGTGTTAGTCACCGGCTACACCGGCGTTCGCGCGGCGCTGCATTCCAACGTCCTCGCAGCGCTGCAATCTCGAACATTTCATGGCGAGACGCCGCGCCGCACCAGTGCTTTCCCGGAAACCCTTTCGCTTTTTACGTGGCACGCAATCGTCGAAACCGAGAGCGCGTTGGACGAAATCGAAATAAATGCCGCCTCGCCAGGAGATTTTGACCCCGATGCCAGCTTGCGCTTCTTTAAGCCCGAGCTTTCTCCTTCCCTCTCCGCGGCGCGCGGCACGATGGCAGCCAGGCGATTTCTCGCCGCTGCGCGATATCCCCGGGCCAGCGTGGAAAAAACTGAGGCAGGCTTCGCTGTCATCTTGCGTGACTTCCGCTATGCCGCGTCGCGCGAGACGACACATGAAGTTGCCGCTTACATCGAGCTTGATTTGAATAGCGGAGTCACCTCCGCGAAGTTGGTTTGGGCTCGCGATCTTCGCAAGTAATCGTTCCGGCGCTACTTCTGGTCATCGGCATGCGGACGGTGCCGGAGTATCCAACGCGAAAGCAGATAGCTCACCGCGACGAGTCCAATCACTAGGACCGCTGCTTGCAACTTGTGCGCGACAAGATAGGGCATGGCATCCGCACCGTAGCGAACTGCGAGATAGCCCACCCCAAAATAGCGAAATAGCCGGGCAAGCGTGATCGCCGAGGCAAATCCGGGAAGAGGTGCCTCAAAAACTCCGGCTGCAAACACAAAGATCTTGAAAGGCGTCGGCGGAGGCAAGAGGGCGGCAATCAGCATTCCGCCAAAGCCGTTGCGTTCGACCCAATGCCGGATGGCATGGGCACGCGCTCCCGCCTTTCGGTGAAAATAAGCTTCCCCGCCCGCGCGCGCCAGGAAGTAAAGCAGCACGCAACCCAGAACGGAACCTGAAGCGGCCATCAAGGCATAAACCGGCATTCGCGCCGGATGTTGCATGGAAAGTTCGATCAGCAGCAAATCATTGATGATGGGAAAGGAGAGCACGGAAGAATCCAGAAAGGAAATCAGAAAAAGCCCGGGCGCCCCGAGCCCGCTCGCGTAAGCCACAATTTTTTGTTTCCAGCTATTCAAATTCAAGGACACTCGCAACTCCCGCTCTCAGTCGCCGTCCGTAAGCAAGACTCCAGCTTCTTAACCGCAATTACGCAAAAAACACGGTCCCGCGAATCGGTGGACCAGTTTAACAAACTGCCTCGGCGTAATAGTGCAACGGAAGGGCCATTTCCCGCGGCTACTGAGCAAACGCGGCGCGGTCGAAATGATTCATGAAGATCTGCATCAACGCGGTTCGGTGAAGATTCGGAAGTCGCGGGATCTCGCCAATCACCCTGACGTGTCCAAACCGCTCGATTGTCTCCCGGTTCTCGCGGTTCTGATCGCCAATCAAAACGACGCCATGCACAGGCAGTTCCGCTGCGTGCAGTGCCGCCAGTGTCAACAGTGTGTGGTTGATCGTCCCGGCCGCGCTGCGCGCGGCTAAAATCACCGGGAGCTTGAACTTGACCATCAGGTCCAGCATAAATTGCTTCTGGTTGATGGGAACCAGCACGCCCCCCAGGCCCTCGACGACCAGCCAGTCATTCAACAAGCTGGTTGGCAGATTGATTCGGCCCAGATCGATTTCCACTCCGGCCCAGCGCGCCGCCAGATCCGGCGAAACCGGCGGCACAAACTTGTACACCTCGTCTAGCGTGCGGTCCGTCCCGATTCCCGCCAGCCTCATGACCGTCACGCGGTCTGATCCTTCGAGCGTCCCTGTCTGAATCGGCTTCCAGTACACCGCATCCAACGCTGCGCAAAGCAGTGAAGCCAGTGTCGTTTTTCCGACTCCGGTATCCGTGCCCGTTATAAAGAAATGATTTCTCACGCTTGTCCCGCGGCCTGATCGTGGCGGTTCCGCGCTCGAACGATCAGCTGCGCGGGCTGCTGGTGGTGGACTAAGTTTGCTTCAACGCGCTCCCTATTGTAGCGCACCACATCCATGGCAGCTATTGGAGTTGCCGCTGCCTGCGAAATGTTTCTGGCCATTGCCCCCGTCCAACCCGATAAATTCGGCTCAGTCGTAATCCACGCATGTTACCATCGCTTCGCGATTGTTTGTCGCTGGGGAATTTGGCGCGATGCCATCCTGTTAACGTCCATCTGGAGCTCTTCGGGCCTCCACGCACGCTGTCTGTCAGCCTCCAGTTCGCCCCATCGGATGCCTCCTGCAAAGTTTGACCCGCCACTCCGCTAAATGTTATAAATCAACGTTTTGTGTAGGGCCGTGCTCGTGTCTGACAGGGGCTGTCCCGGTCTCTGCTGGCGGCAGGTGGGTCGGATGCGCGTACTGGCGGCCTCGGTCCGGCCGGGGTAGCACAAATTTACGAGTTCCTGTCCCGTCTTGAGGTGGGAGCCTTTTGGAATCCGGCAAGGTATTCCCACGGCGCTAAACAGTCGGCGTTCGTCTGTAGGGTGTGCCGGAAACGAGTGTGCAGGGCGGCGGTTGACCCTGAATCCGATTTTTCATCATGGAGGATTTTTGATGCGCACCTGGCTATCAAGTGCCTGGTCCTTAAGTCGTAGCTTAGCCAAAATGAGCGCAGTGGCCGCTCTGCTGATGCTCCTCTCGGGCGCCGCAACTTCGGCGCAGGAGGCCGGAGGTGAAGCCGGTTTGAAGGTGCCCGATCTTTCTCAAGTCACTTTTCTTGGAATGGACGGCCACAAGTTGCTTCTCTTCGGCATCGTGTTTTGCGTGTTTGGACTTATTTTCGGGCTGGCCATATACAGCCGGCTCAAAAGCATGCCCGTCCATAAATCCATGCGCGACATTTCCGAACTCATCTACGAAACCTGCAAAACATACCTCTTCACTCAGGGCAAATTCCTGGTCTTTCTGTGGCTATTCATCGCTGTTGTGATTGTCCTGTATTTCGGTGTTCTCGCTCCCGTGCATCCGACCGCGGTGACTCTGCCGATCATTCTTGTCTTCAGTGTGATTGGAATGGCGGGAAGTTACGGCGTGGCTTGGTTCGGCATTCGAGTGAATACGTTCGCCAACTCGCGCACCGCTTTCGCGGCGCTCCGCGGCAAACCTTATCCGATCTATCACACGCCGCTTGAAGCCGGCATGAGCATCGGCATGATGCTCATCAGCGTCGAGCTGCTCATGATGCTTTTTATTTTGCTCTTCATCCCCGGCGACTACGCGGGACCGTGCTTCATCGGGTTCGCCATTGGCGAATCGCTCGGCGCTGCGGTGCTTCGAATCGCGGGCGGCATCTTCACGAAAATTGCCGACATCGGCTCCGACCTCATGAAAATCGTCTTTAAAATCAAGGAAGACGACGCGCGCAATCCCGGCGTTATTGCCGATTGCACCGGGGACAACGCAGGGGATTCCGTCGGACCGAGCGCGGACGGATTCGAAACCTACGGCGTCACTGGCGTCGCGCTGATCACTTTCATTCTTCTCGGAGTGAAAGATCCAAAAGTCCAGGTGCAATTGCTTGTCTGGATTTTTGTCATGCGCATCATGATGCTTGTTTCCAGCGCCGGAGCGTATTTCATCAACGGTTTAATTGCGAAAGCAAAATACGGCCGCGCGGACAAAATGAATTACGAGGCGCCACTCACTTCACTGGTGTGGATCACTTCCATCGTTTCGATTGCGCTTACCTACGTCGTCTCTTACGTGATTATTCCTAGTCTCGGCGGCGACGCCTCGCAATGGTGGAAACTGGCGACGATCATTTCCTGCGGCACTTTGGCCGGCGCGGTCATTCCGGAACTGGTGAAAGTATTTACTTCCACGGAGTCGCGCCATGTGAAGGAAGTCGTCTCCTCGGCCGAAGAAGGCGGCGCGTCTCTCGGTATTCTCTCCGGCTTCGTGGCCGGCAATTTCTCTGCCTACTACATCGGCTTGGCGATGGTTCTGCTCATGTCGATGGGCTACCTTATCAGCACGCTGAGCCTCGGCGCGTTGATGCTTGCGCCGGCGGTCTTCGCCTTTGGCCTGGTGGCCTTCGGATTCCTCGGCATGGGCCCGGTCACAATCGCCGTTGATTCCTATGGTCCCGTCACCGACAACGCGCAGTCCGTTTACGAACTTTCCCTTATAGAGCAACTGCCGGGAATCCCGCAGGAGTTGAAGAAGGACCACAACATTGATGTAAATTTCGAGCGCGCCAAGGAAATGCTCGAAGCCAATGACGGCGCCGGAAATACATTCAAGGCCACGGCCAAACCGGTTCTGATCGGCACCGCGGTCGTCGGCGCGACAACGATGATTTTCTCGATCATCATGGCGCTTACGCACGGACTTACGGAAAACGTCAACAATCTTTCGCTCCTGCATGCCCCGTTCGTTCTCGGCCTGGTCACCGGCGGCGCGATGATTTATTGGTTCACCGGCGCGAGCACGCAAGCCGTGACCACCGGCGCTTACCGGGCTGTCGAATTCATCAAAGCCAACATCCATCTGGAAGGCGCAGCTGCCGCCAGCGTGGCCGACAGCAAGAAAGTGGTCGAGATCTGTACGCAGTATGCGCAGAAAGGCATGCTCAACATTTTCATTGCGGTGTTCTTTGCCACGTTGGCCTTCGCGTTCGTCGAGCCTTTCTTTTTCATTGGATATCTTTTCTCCATCGCCATCTTTGGCCTCTATCAGGCCATCTTCATGGCTAACGCCGGCGGCGCTTGGGACAATGCCAAGAAAATCGTCGAAGTCGAGCTCAAGCAAAAGGGCACGCCGCTCCACGATGCCACGGTCATCGGCGACACGGTCGGCGATCCCTTCAAGGACACTTCTTCCGTCGCTCTCAACCCTGTCATCAAGTTCACGACTCTCTTCGGCCTGTTGGCCGTCGAGTTGGCCGTCCAGCTTACCGCCAGTCAAGGCAATGGTTTGACGCACATCCTGGCGGCCGCTTTCTTCGTCATCTCTTTTTTCTTCGTCTACCGTTCGTTCTACGGTATGCGCATCCGCGGAGCGGCAGCCTGACGGGACAAAGTCGTGAGTGGGAAATGAGTGTGGCTGGAGCGACGCGCTATATGCCTGCACTGATCTAAAGCGTATACTGTCAGCGATGGACAAGTATTCCTATCCCAATCTCCAAACGTTGCGGAAGGCGCGGCATGCGGAATCGTCGCGCTCACATGGCCAGATTGTACCGTTCGGTCCAGTTGGGGGCGGGCAGTGGACTGGACATTTTATCGGGCTGTTTATTGCGGTTGGTTTTACTTTGATGGCCCTCGTCGGCGTCCCTGAATCGCGTCCTTTTTTCGCTTTATCGCTCAGTCTCGGTACAATTCTCGGATTCGTCCTTTGGCTCTGGCATCGCTCAAGCAGCCGTTTCTAGCTACAGAAGCGCCTTCCCGCAACAAGTCTGTATTCACAGACAAATCGGCGCTAAAATCCTCGCTCATCGGAGCCGAGGTCCGAACATGAAACCACATCGTCTTTCGCTTTTGGCGGTTCTAGCGTTCACTGCTAGTCCGAGCGTCCTGCTCGGGCAGGTCGATACCAGATGGAAGATTCACGATCTCAGTCGTCCCGTTCCACCGGTCATCACCGCAGGAACCTCAAGCACCCAGGATTCGCCGGGAAATCCGCCCTCGGATGCTGTCGTTCTCTTCGACGGAAAAGATCTCTCTAAATGGCAGCAGCAGGACGGCAGCGCTGCAAAATGGAAGGTCGAAAACGGCTACGTCGAAGTCGTGCCGAAGACGGGCGAGCTTCGCACAAAGGAAGCCTTCGGCGATTGCCAGTTGCACGTCGAATTTCGAGAGCCTGTGCCTCCGCACGGAGAAAGTCAGGAGCGAGGAAACAGCGGTGTTTTCCTGATGGGCCTGTACGAAGTTCAGGTGCTCGATTCCTACGACAATAAAACCTACGCTGACGGCCAGGCGTCGGCTCTTTATGGCCAATATCCTCCGCTGGTCAATGCCGCGCGCCCACCCGGCGAATGGCAGTGGTACGACATCGTCTTCCATGGCCCGCGGTTCGATGCCGCCGGCAAGCTACTTCGCCCCGCGCGCTTTACGGTGTTTCACAACGGCGTTCTCGTCCAGGACAATGTCGAGCTCACTGGGCCAACGGCGAATGGAGTGCGTCCACCGTACAAAGTCACTCCGGAAAAATTGCCCCTTGGGTTGCAGGACCACGGCAATCCCGTCCGCTATCGCAACATCTGGATTCGCGAACTGAAGAACGAGTGAATTGGGATGGAAGACGCGGATAGAGCGCGTGGCTCCGCAGCCGCAGTGTGGTTCAAGCTGCGCTTTCTACAACCTCTGACAAACTTTAGGGGGGAATCATTATGAGTAATAGGCGCAATTTGACCGGTTGAGCTGGCGGGACTAATCAGGCGCTGATCGTTACCAGCGGGCCGCTGCGCTCTCTCGATCGGGCTCTTGCCGCGCACGTGCCCAATTTTTATTGACTTCTCGAAATGGTTCCAGTAAAAGGCTTCCTGTCCTCGCAGTACTGCACGACTGGGAACAGACACAGATTAGCGCCGCGTTTTGTCCACACAGAAAAATAGGAAAGCACGCGGTGTGCGCCGCTAAAAACTTCCCCGGTCGAGATGGAAGACGCAATAGGAGACGGAGATGAATAATCGCCATGGGATTCGGTACCACCGCATTTTCTTTGCGCTGATTGCTCTGGCCGTTTTAAGCTTTGCAGGGCCGCTTCACGCACAACAAAACTGGCTTGCTAAAGTTGGGGCTGAGACTCCAGGGATGGGCCGACAGGCACTCGCTTTTCTGCCCAACGAAATCTGGATCCACGCCGGCGACAGCGTCACCTGGACTTTCAACTCGGATGAAATTCATACAGTCTCGTTTCTGGTTGTTGGACAGAACTTTCCACCGTTCCCGGTAGGCTGCCCCGGATTTTCATTCGGCGCGGCCAGCTTCGATGGCTCGACTTGCATCACGACGCCGCCGTCCGTGAAAGGCAATCCGACTTTTACGGTGGCCTTCCCGATATCCGGGAACTACAGACTTCAGTGCCTGGTTCACAACACAATGAACGGCACAATCCATGTTCTTGATCGTTCCGCCGCGCTGCCCCATGACCAGGCGTTCTACGACCAGGAGGCCCAAGATGAGGCACGCAGCCTGCTTACCGATAACGACCACGCTATGAGTTCGGACGCTGACGGGATGGGGATGGCACATTCGGTCGATATGGTGACCGTCCGCGTGTTAGCTGCAAACAACCGTCTTGCCGCGGCAAACAAGAAATTGTCCGCTTCTTCCGGCGCGAATATGTCAGCGACCGGACACGTCACCGCGGGTGTCGGAGAAATCGTCTCAACTCCGGGCGGGGTACAAACCTCATCTCTGGTGCGCTTTGTTAAAGGGAAAATCGTGGTTCACGTAGGCGACACGGTGGAGTGGGACAACGATGATCCCGAAGAGCCGCATACCATGACCTTCGGACCAGAACCTCTGGACCTGTTTGATCCTTCCTCGAACGTGACGGTGGATCCAGACGGAGGTTTGCACGCTGTCCTGAACTCGCCGAGCGACGCCGTACACTCCGGATTTGTCTTGCAGGCACTGCCAGACCAGCCGGGCACGCCCGTGAATTCAAACCCTAACAATGCGATCGCGCTCAATCCGACGCGGTTCCGTGCGACATTCCTGGGGCCCGGCACGTACAATTACAAGTGCGCGCTGCACGATAACCTGGGGATGGTGGGCCAGGTTGTTGTACTGCCGTAGTGGCGGCTCACTGAACTTTCAGAGTTAAGCGTTCAACTTAAACGCCGCGTGAAGCGTGCTGCTGGCATCTTTGACTGAGGAGATGCAACTTGGGATAAATGCTGCCACTACCGGGCGAGGAGAACTGTCTGTGAGAGCGCTCCGGTAGATCTTCGGTAAGACGGAGAGTCTGGGGTTAGTCAGCCAGTAATCTCACACTCCGATAACTCTCCGCAGAGAAATCCATTTTCAGTTACGTCTTTTTCCCGTACACTCCCTCTTTCCGCCCCAGGAGGGACCATGGAGGCTCTCGTCCGTGCCCTGTGTGTCTTCGCCGGTTTTCTATTTGCGACTGCCATTCCCGTGTACGCCCAGGACATGCCCGTCCGCGTGGAAGCCCTGAGTCTGCTAAATCACGCGAACGCCGTCAGCCGGTCGACACGCGTCCTGCCTAACCGAAAACTAGAAGTGGCGTTTCGGGCCTTCGGCCTGGACGGAACAACCCGCGACGGCACCTACAGCGTCATTTACACGGTCGACAGCGAGCGCTACGAGACACACCTTGGAGAGTACAGCGCGATCAGCATTCATCTCCCGGACAAAATTGTGCAAAATGGCTACAGACCTCCTCCGATGGAAGTTCTGGAAGTGCAATCGTTGAGCCCAATCGACGTGAACCATTTCGATCAGTCCGACGTAATCAATGCGATTACGCCGGCCACGCTGTTTGGACGCCCTGCCAAGTGCATTCAATTCGAAACCGTTGTAGGACGATCGCACCAGTCCAACGAAGTCTGTGTGGACGAAGAGCTGGGCACAATCATGAACAAGCGCATTGGCGACGAAATGGTCGAGTACACGGACTATTTTTCGTTTGAGGGCGTCTTGTTCCCGGCCCACATGCGCCACTACATCAACGGCAAGCTGCGTATGGAAATCGAGCAGAAGTTCACCGTTATCGATGGCCCGGTCGACTGGGCGGCCCTGACCCCGCCGAATGCCGTGACTATCCTCCCTTGCACGCAGTATCGCCGCCCTATCGCACAGTCGACACCGCAGCCGCCCACTGCAGGAGCCGGACCGTGGTATGACGTGCAAGTACACGCCACGATCGGAGAAAATGGGCACATTCGCAATGCGTCCGTTCTGCCCAGCGGGAGAGCCGATCTGGAACGGCAGGCCATCCAGATTGTCTCGGGATGGATTTACTCGCCGCCTACCTGCGACGGAAAACCGATTCCGGTGCACGCTACCCTAACTGTTCATTTTCCGCCGCAGTGATTGCCCCGGCTCGTGTCACGTTCCCGCTGCCCAATGGGCGATCTCATAGAAGGAGTTGGCTCGAATTTGTAATACTAATTCAGGTAGGGTGTGCCCGCTCCTTGTCTTGCCTCCTCACGTCAATTATCCTCGTTAGGCCCGATGCGGCGATGCTTCTAGTTCAGGGCACATGGTTTATCGCTCCGCGTGCCCTCAAATACCGTCCGCAAATGAAACAAAATCCCTAGTTCGAGCGTTTTACAGAGTTAGGTCAAATCAAATACCGTCCCGAAGGGACAGAATCTCGAGGGGTAATGATGATCACGAAGACACAGAGGGGGACTTCGAAGCGGTCCGGCGTAAGCCAAAGGCTCATCAGGACAGCTTCAGCATGGGTCCGATCCCTGGTTGCAATCCTGCTTGCGGGCCTGCTTGCCGGGGGGCCGCTTTCTCCGGTTTTCGCGCAGACGCCTGAGCAAAATCCTCCCGCCAATCCGGCCCCGGCGGCCAATCCTTCGCCCGATGGCGCCTCAGTCGCGCCCGTGGCTTCCTTGGGCGTCGGCAAGTACAGTTTCTCGCACGGCCGGAGCGCCTTCCCGAACATCTTGAAGCCTTACGAATCCATTCACGTGGACCCGCCTGTGCTGACAAATTCGCCGCGGACCGATCAGTTGATCCACGACGGTAAGCTCGAGATCAGCCTTCAGGACGCGGTTGAGCTAGCTTTGGAAAACAGCCTGGACATCGCCGTGCAACGCTACTACCCGTGGATCTCCGACGCCGGGCTCCTCAACGCCGCAGCCGGCAACACTGGTTTCGGCACGCCCGGGACTCAGATTGTGGCCTCCTCCGCCAACATTAACCCGTTCGCCTTCTTCATTCAGAATTTCGATCCCCTGGTTACGAGCACAACCACGATTGTTGACATCACCACGCCCATCAGCAATCCCTTTATTCAGGGTACGGGCAGTTCAAATCTTTCCTCGATCAGCTCGCATTCCACGCAATTCAATAACCAGTATTCTCAGACTTTTCACACCGGCACGAACATCACTGTCGGTTGGAACAACACGCGCAGCAGTTCTACATCCGGCGCCAACTTTTTCAACCCGGCCGTTAGCTCAAACCTCCAGGTTTCTCTCTCGCAGCCCTTGTTGAACGGTTTCGGCAAGGAAATGTGGACTCGCAACATTCGCATCGCCAACAACAACCGCAAAATCGCGGACTGGGCGTTCGCTCAACAAGCCATCAATGTCATCACCAACACCATCACGGCGTACTGGGAGCTCGCTTACGCCCGGGAAAATGTCAAAGTCAATCAGCAGGCCGTCACGGTTGCTCAGAAGCTTTACGAAGACAACAAAAAACAGCTTGAGATCGGCAGCTTGGCGCCGCTGGACGTGACACGCTCCGAATCCGAACTGGCCACCAACCAGCAGAATCTCATCCTGGCGCAGACAACCCAGCTCCAGGACGAGCAAACCCTGAAAAACTTCATCGCCAAAGACCCACTCGCTCCGAACATCATCAATGTGGAGATCATTCCGACGGACCAGCCAAAACAGCCGGAAACCGTTGAGGCCCCTTCCTTCCAGGACGCCATCAAAGAGGCTTTTGCCAAGCGGCCTGAGCTTCAGGAACAAATCTACAACCTCCAGAACGCCGAAATTGACGTGAGGGCAACCAAGAACGCACTGCTACCCTCACTCACCGCAAACGCGTTTTATCTGTCCGCGGGCTTGGCGGGAAACAGCGCCATTACCGGCGCTCCCGTTGCAGGAGCCGGTTCGCCCATCGTGGGTGCCAACGGCAGCCCCATCCTCGTGGATGTCGGAGGCGTGCCGACTCCGATCTTCGAGCCGGCGACCGTTGTCCCCATCACCGGCGTTTCCCAGCAGGGGTTCACCACTGCGCAAAACCAGGTCTTTCACAATCGCTTCCCGGAATATGCCGGCCAGCTGACCTTGACCCTTCCTCTGCGTAACCGCTCGGCCCAGGCCGAACACGCCCGCGCATTGCTCGTCCAGCGCCAATTTGAAACGCAGGCCCAGCAACTTCGCAACGCCGCGCTTCTGGACGTCCGCAACTCGTACATCGCGTTAACACAAGACCGCGCTCAGGTCGCTGCTGCCATCAAGGCTCGCGAGCTGCAACAGCAAACATTCGACGCTGAGGAAAAGAAATATCAACTCGGCGCTTCGACCGTGTTTATTGTGATCCAGACGCAGCGCGACTTGATTACGGCTCAGGCCGCGGAAATTCGCGCGCTCGCCAATCTCGAAGAAGCGAAAGCCAGCTACGAGCGCGCTGTGGGCCGCACGCTGGAAGTGAATCACGTCACCGTCGCCGACGCCAAGTCCGGTGATGTTGACCGCGAGACGTTGATCCCCGGAACCCTTCATGGAAAGGTCGTCGGCACCGACGAAATCTTTAAGAGTCTTCCGGATGGAGGGCAGCACTAGTCTTGGCGGGGGCCGGATGGATCTTGTAGCTTTCTGGCCCCGCCTTTCTCCGCTCTGACTTCCGCATTCGTCCCCTTGCCCCTCTCTACGGTTTCGCTTAGCATGGAATTCTGCGTCTTTTCGTGAAAGCGATCCGGGACGCGCGGATTGGGAGCATCACTCCATGAGTGAGAAGTCTAAGGGAAACGCGTCAACAATCACCTCGGTGGACGCTCCGGACCCGGCGCGCACCCCTTCCGCGCAAGAACGGGAGTGGGAGGAACACACCCTGCGTCCCTCTCTTGAAAAGAGTCCCGAGCGGCAAACGGAGTTCACCACTGTTTCCGGATTTCCGATTCGCCGCCTTTACACTCCGGCGGATCTCTCCGGATGGGATCCGAGCCGGGACTTGGGTTACCCAGGTGAGCCTCCTTACACGCGCGGCATTCATTCCACGATGTATCGCGGGCGCCCATGGACCATGCGGCAGTTCGCGGGCTTCGGCACTGCGGAGGACACGAATCAGCGGTTTCGCTACTTGCTGGCGCAGGGCCAGACCGGGCTGTCCACCGCATTCGATTTGCCCACTTTGATGGGTTATGACTCCGACCACCCACTCTCGGAAGGCGAGGTCGGGAAGTGTGGCGTGGCCATCAGTTCCCTGGCCGACATGGAAGTGCTCTTCGACAAAATCCCGCTGGCCGGCGTCACCACCTCGATGACCATCAATTCGCCCGCCGCGGTCATCTGGGCCATGTACCTCGCAGTCGCAGAGAAGCAAGGCGCGGACTGGAAAAAAATCTCAGGCACGCTTCAAAACGACATTCTGAAGGAATACATCGCCCAGAAGGAGTACATCTATCCGCCAGAGCCGTCGATGAGGCTGGTCATCGACACGTTTGAATTCGGCGTCAAGAACACCCCCAAATTCAACACCATTTCCATCAGCGGCTACCACATTCGCGAAGCTGGTTCGACCGCCATCCAGGAATTGGCGTTCACCTTGCGCGACGGTATGGAGTACGTGGAATGGGGAATGCGGCGCGGAATGGACGTGGATCAATTCGTCCCGCAGCTTTCTTTCTTTTTCAATGCGCACAATGATTTCTTCGAAGAAATCGCCAAATACCGCGCGGCGAGGCGCATCTGGCACAAAGCCATGACCGCGCGCTACGGCTCCAAGAGCCCGCGTTCGTGGGCCTTGCGTTTCCATACCCAAACAGCGGGCTGCTCCCTCACGGCGCAACAGCCGTACAACAACGTGGTGCGCACCGCGATCCAAGCGCTCGCGGCCGTCCTCGGCGGAACGCAATCTCTTCATACAAATTCATTGGACGAAGCCTGGGCGCTGCCTACAGAGTTTGCGGCGACGATTGCGCTCCGAACCCAGCAGATCATCGCCAACGAAACCGGCGTTGCGAATACCGTTGACCCGCTGGGCGGCTCCTATTTCGTCGAAACGCTCACCAACGAAGTCGAACGCGGCGCTTGGGAATATGTCGAAAAAATTGACGCCATGGGCGGCATGGTTCCGTCCATCGAGCGCGGATATCCGCAGCGCGAAATCGCCGAGGCCTCCTACCGCTACCAGGTGGCCGTCGACAAAAAGGAAAAAATCATTGTCGGGGTCAACGATTACGTCGCGCCAGAAAAACCTCTCGAGACTCTGCAAATCGACGAAACCGTGGCCCGCCGTCAGGCCGAACGCCTCTCGAAATTGCGCGCGGACCGCTCGCAAGCCGAGGTCGACCGCCGCCTGAAAGCGCTGCGTGCCGCGTCTCAGGGCAAGGACAATCTGATGCCTTTCCTCTACGACGCCGTCAAGGCATACGCCACGCTCGGTGAAATCTGCGACGCTATGCGCGACGTCTTCGGCACCTACGAGGAAGTCGCCATCACGTGATTTGCTCGCTGCAGTTGAGTTACACTTTCCCGCAAATATGCCAGAGAAAAAAATAAGAGTGCTGATTGCCAAGCCGGGGCTGGATGGCCACGACCGCGGCGCGAAAGTGATCGCCCGCGCTCTGCGTGACGCAGGAATGGAGGTTATCTACACCGGCCTTCGCCAGACTCCAGAGATGATCGCTTCCGCCGCGGTCCAGGAGGACGTTGACGTCATTGGCCTTTCCATCCTCTCCGGCGCTCACAATACCATCTGCCCCCAGCTCATGAACCTGCTGCGGGAAAAGGGCATGCAGGATGTCACTGTACTTGTCGGCGGAATCATTCCGGAAGCGGACATCCCGGCCATGAAAGCCTCCGGCATCGCCGAAATCTTTTTGCCGGGCACTTCCACGCAGGACATCGTTGCTTTCATCCAGAAGCGTCTGGCGCGCTGACCTCGGACCGGATTCTTACTTCACTTCTCTTTCGAATTTGACGCGCGTGTAGAGAACCTGAAATCCCTGCTGCAGAATATTTCGCTGCGAAGTGCTCCCCGGCTGCGCGATGCTTACGGCAAGATCGCTGCCCGCTTGGGAGGCTCTTGCCAGGCGCCGTTGCAGTAGAGCCGCTTGAACGCCGCGCCTGCGCGCCACCGGCAGCGTGCTTGCGCCAAAGAGTCCCGCGACCCCGTCGTGCAGCGCAAGCGTCCCGCCTCCGGCAACTTTTCCGTCGACGCGCGCCAGGTAGCATTCCGTCTTTGGCCCCAGCGCGAATATTTTCATGACTTCAAGGAGTTCGTGCGACACAGGAAACTTTTCCGCGAATCCCTGAGAAACAGTCAGCGTCCACAGATCGATCTGGTCCTTTCCCGCTTTCTCGATGGTGATCCCTGGGGCTGGCTCGGGGCAGGGCTCGTCGGGGCTGACATGCCGCGCCATGACGTTTGAGAATTCCGTGACGCGATACCCTCGTTGGCCAAACTGCTCAATAAAGGATGGGTCCGCGAGCGGACAAGTCTCAACACGCACAGGTTCCTCGCGGCTGCGGTAGAACTCCTCGAGCCGGTCGAACTCTTCCGAGCTCACCGGCCCATCAAGGCCCATTCCTACCGCCTGCGTTATTGGCGAACTCTTGCCGCAATACACGGCGAAGCCGCCGGCCACGCGTCTCACCGCAGCGCCGCTCCCCGGCCGGAATCGTTCGAGGGCCTCCGCGCATTCCACGGCCGCTTGTGCTTCGGCGAGTTCCACGCGGCGGGCAAGTTCCAGGTTCAAGAGTAAATCATGCATGTTATTAGGTCAGTTCTTGCCTTTGTCCCGCTCCCGATAATCTTGCCGGGCGTGCCGCATGACGGTCCTGATGTGTAACTTCGCGGTATGTTGGACTTCGGGATTAAATTTTCGCTCCAAAAACTCCTGTTCTCGTTCGAGCTTCCGCTTGCTCTTCAAACGAGCCGCGTCGAGTTTACCCGAAGCAAGCGCGGCTTGCACGGCGCAGCCCGGCTCGCTGGTGTGCTTGCAGTCGCGAAACCTGCACTCGCACGCAAGTTCGTCGATGTCCGAAAACGCCTGCGATATTCCGTCGCCCGCGTTCCATAACTGAAGTTCCCGCAAGCCCGGTGTGTCCACGATCATGGCGCCGCACGGCAGAAGCAAGAGTTGCCGAGACGTGGTGGTATGGCGCCCTCGGCTGTCGTTCTCCCGCACTGGATTCGTTGCCTGCCGGTCCTCCTGTAACAGGCGGTTCACTAGCGTTGACTTCCCAGCACCGGAAGATCCGAGCAAGACCATCGTTTGCCCTCTGACAAATGTCCTCTCCAGCGCATCCACACCTTCTCCCGTCTTGGCGCTGACGACAAATACTTGCAATCCGATGGCGATTCGCTCGATCTCCGCGACAAATGAATCACGCGCTTCACACGCGTCTGCCTTGTTCAGGACGACCACGGGACGCGCGCCGGATTCCCAGCATTGCGCCACATATCGTTCGATGCGCCGCGCGTTGAAATCGCCGTCCAGCCCGGCAACGATTGCCGCGAGATCAATATTAGCCGCGATGACTTGCACCGCGAGTTGTCTGCCGGCGGCCTTGCGCACAAATCGGGACCGTCGAGGCACGACCCGATGAATCATCGCGACAGACTCGCCTCTGCGCAGTTCCACCGACACCCAATCGCCCACCGCAGGCCAGTCCGCGCCATTTTCGCCGGCCGTTCGCAAAGCGCCGGAAGCCTCCGCCCAGCACTCTGCGAAATCTCCGGCAACTCGCCACAGTCCGCGATGCTGCGAGACAATTCGTGCTGGAACCTGACCCTCATTCCCAGTTTCACCCCAGTGCGCTTGAAAATAGTCGTCCCAGCCCAATTCCGCGATCGACATTTGAATATCCTCCGGCCGCCTTCAAGCATCTGCGAGCGCGCCTGCACGGATCTGTCCGGTGGGCAACGCTGCTATGCGTCGCACGAAAGCGGGTATGCGGCGTCGTGCTGACGCAGCCAGTCAGTTTTGAATGGATGGAAAAAACGGGGGAGGTTTCCCGGCCAGCCTGTTCGGCTAGCTCAAAGTTTCGCCGGAGACACACTCGCCCCTGAAGACTTCGACAAAGGTAGTCACAGGCGCCTCCGGAAAAAAAGATTCAGTGCCTTCGCGGCACCGCTTGGGGAATTGTATGCACGCGGCTTGCGCTCGTCAACACACGCCTCGCCGGGCATGCTCGCGGATTTCGACGCCGGACCGTATACTGTTTGCCTTGGCGCGCGACGGGGTCTCGGCGCGTCTGTGCGAATCCCAGCGCGAGGTCTGCGAGTGACCGCTTCCGTTCTGAAAACCAGCGTAAAGACGAAGTCGCCCGACTTCGAAAAAAACCACCGCCGCATTATTGATCTTCTGACCCAGATCAAGAACGAGGAAGAGCAAATTCGCCAGGGTGGCGGCGCGAAAGCCATTGCATCGCAGCACAAGAAGGGCCGGCTCACCGCCCGGGAGCGCATTGCAAAACTCATTGATCCTGGCTCGCAACTCTTCGAGCTCGGCATTTTCGCCGCTTACGGAATGTATGAAGAGTGGGGAGGCGCGCCATCCGCGGGAACCATCACTGGCCTCGCGAAAGTCTGTGGGCGCACCTTCATGCTCATCGCCAATGACGCCACGGTAAAGGCCGGAGCGTTTTTCCCGATGACCGCGAAGAAAGTGATTCGTGCGCAGAATATCGCCATCGAAAACCACATTCCGACGATTTATCTCGTGGATTCCGCGGGCGTGTTCTTGCCGCTGCAGGAAGACGTTTTTCCCGATACCGACGATTTTGGCCGCGTTTTCCGCAACAACGCGGTGATGAGCGCGATGGGGATTCCGCAGCTCGCCGCCATCATGGGCATGTGCGTAGCTGGCGGCGCCTATCTGCCGCTCATGTGCGACCACATTCTGATGACCGAAGGCTCTGGGCTTTTCCTCGCGGGGCCCGCGCTCGTGCAGGCGGCCATTGGGCAGGTCACCTCCGCGGAAGACCTGGGCGGCGCGAAAATGCACGCGCAAATTAGTGGCACCGTGGATTTTCGCGAGCCGGACGATGACGCCTGCGTCGCTCGAATTCGCGCGCTGGCCGATAAGATGGGCGCGGCAAATCCGTCTCTCTTCAGCCACGTCGCGTCACGCGAACCGCTCTATCCGGGCGAAGAAATCTACGGCATTTTCTCCAGCGATCCCGCAAAGCAGTACGACATGCGTGAAATCATCGCTCGCATCGTGGACGCCAGTGAATTCGAAGAGTATCGCGCCGAATACGGCGAGACGGTTCTGTGCGGCTATGGGCGCATCGGTGGATGGGCCGTGGGCATCGTGGCCAACCAGAAAAAACACGTGCAAACGCTGGCGCGTGGCTCGGATCAGAAACGCATCGAGTTCGGCGGTGTGATTTACACCGAGTCCGCTGAAAAGGCCGCGCGTTTTATACTCGATTGCAACCAGAACCGCATTCCACTGATCTTCTTGCACGATGTCAACGGCTTCATGGTCGGCAAGGATGCCGAATGGAGCGGGATCATCCGCGCCGGCGCAAAGATGGTAAATGCCGTCGCCAACAGCGTAGTGCCCAAAATTACCGTCATCTGCGGCGGCAGTTTCGGCGCCGGCAACTACGCCATGTGCGGCAAAGCCTACGACCCGCGCTTCATGTTCGCGTGGCCCACCGCAAAATTCGCGGTGATGAGCGGCGACGCGGCTGCGAACACGCTGGCCGAAATCAAACTGAAACAACTCGAACGCGAAGGCAAGAAGGTCGATGAGAAAGCCCGCAAAGAAATGCTTGAAAGCGTAAAAGCCACGTACGATGAGCAAACCGACCCTCGCTACGCCGCCGCACGCCTTTGGGTCGACGCCATCATCGATCCCGCTCACACGCGCGACGCGCTGATCAACGCTCTCGAAGCCGCCTCCCTGAATCCCGAAATTCGCGAATTCAAAACGGGAGTCCTTCAAACCTGATGCGAAAGCGAGGCTTCATAGTTCTTCTACTCGCCCTCTGTTGGTTGACGTTCAGCTTCCACACGCACCGCGAAAAGATGCTGATGGCGAAAAGAGAGCCTTGGCTCCTTAAGAGCCACGCCCCCTATACTATTCGCCCGCCTCCTGGGCCTCCCGGCTTGGCGTTGGTATAGGCAGCGCAATGGGAATCGCCGATCTTGACGGATGGAGGCGGAATAAACCGAATGAACGAACCCGCTAAACTAATCGAGTGCCCGCGGGATGCGTGGCAAGGACTCCCAGAGTTGATTCCCGCCGAGTACAAGGCAGAGTACTTGAAACAGCTTGTGGTTGCGGGGTTCAGGCATATCGACGCTGTCAGCTTCGTCTCGCCGAAACACGTCAAACAGATGGCCGACAGCGAAGACGTCATGGCAAAACTGACCGCTTCCCTTCCCGATAACGTCGTGCTTCCCGAAATCATCGGAATAGTCGTCAACGAAAAAGGCCTCGAGCGCGCCCTCGCTACTCCCGGCGTTTCCACAATTGGCTATCCTTATTCGATCTCCGCTTATTTTCGCCGCGCTAACGCCAACATGACCCGCAACGAATCGCGCCTCCTCGTCGAAAAATTGCGGAAAACAACTCTGGCCGCGAAAAAAGATCTCGTCATCTACATTTCCATGGCCTTCGGCAATCCCTACGATGAGCCCTGGGGCTCGGAAATCGTCGCCGATGCCCTCGACTGGCTGAAGGGCATCCGCGTGCGCACGGTTTCCCTCGCGGATACCGTTGGCACCGCTTCACCTGAACTTGTCGGCGATCTTTACCGCCAGGTAAAGGACCACGTCGCCGGCATCGAGCTTGGCGTGCATCTGCATAGCCGCCCCGAAACCGCCGAAGCAAAAATCCTCGCCGCCTACGAAGCTGGCTGCCGTCGCTTCGATTCCGCACTCACCGGCCTAGGTGGCTGCCCATTTGCCGGTGACACTCTTGTCGGCAATATCGCCACGGAGGATGTCATAGCCGCCCTGAAAAAAGCCGGCGCCGATCCCGGTGTCGATTCGACACGGTTCGGCTCTCTGCTTGAAATGACCAACGAGATTCGCGCCAAGTATGCACACGCCCCACTAGTGAATTAGAATCACTTGGAACGGGGTTGCGTGCGGTGTCGGGACGCAGCATGCTACGCCCCTGCCATCGAGCCGTCAGCTTGCGGGCCTATTTGCCAGACTCTCGCGTATCATACGTATCGTGGCTAGTCCGGACCTAAGCACGGGGAGCATCGCCATGTTTGAAACACTGACTCTCGAATTCTCCGGTCAACTGGCGACCCTTACGTTCAACCGTCCCGAAAAGCGCAACGCTATCTCCGAGCGCATGGTCTCCGAAATTCAGTCGGCGCTCGACGCCATCGAGGCAAGCCACGCCCGCGTCGCGATCCTCACCGGCGCGGGAAAATCCTTCTGCGCCGGAATGGATCTCGAAACGCTCGCGGACATTGCAACTCAGTCCTCCGCCGAAAACATGGAGAACTCCCGCCGGATGGCCAAGATGTTCCGTCGCATCTGGAGTTTCTCCAAGCCGCTGATCGCCGCGGTGAATGGCGCCGCCCTCGCCGGCGGCTGCGGCATTGCAACGCTGTGCGATTTCACTATTGCCGTCCCGGAAGCCAAATTTGGCTACACCGAGGTCAAGATCGGTTTTTTGCCCGCCATCGTTTCCGTCTTTCTGACTCGTCAGATCGGAGACAAGCACGCGCGCGATCTCCTTCTCACCGGTCGACTGGTGGAGGCGAGCGAGGCCAAGACGTTGGGCCTCCTCACCGAAATCGTTCCGCGCGAGCGTTTGATGGAGCGCGCTCGCGAACTGGCCGAGGTCTTGATCTCCGCCAGCCCGGTCAGCCTGACCCGCGCCAAGCGCTTGCTGACTTCTGCCGCAGCTGCGAGCGTTGACGCCGATTTGGAGCGCGCCATTCTTGAGAACGCGCGTATCCGGTGCACGGCCGATTTCAGAGAGGGTCTCGCTTCGTTTCTAGAGAAACGCAAACCCGTTTGGAGCACCGACGTGGAATAGACCGCGCCGGCACGTCTCTCGACTCATAGGACATGCGAATGATCGAATACCACGACGCAACCGTACGGGTGCGCTACGCCGAAACCGACCAGATGGGCGTGGTCTACCACGCGAACTATCTCATCTGGTTCGAAGTGGGCCGCGTAGAGCTGATTCGCGCGCTGGATATCGAGTACAAACGTATGGAGAAGGAAGACGACTGCCACATCGTCGTGGCGGATGCTCATTGCCGTTATCAGCTGCCGGCGCGATATGACGATGTCCTTCGCGTTCGCACCCGCATCTCCGAATCGCGCAATCGTATCGTGAAATTTTCTTATGAAGTTTTTCGCGACGCGGACGGAAAATTGCTTGCCACCGGCGATACTACTCATATCATCTGCGGCAGCAACGGCCGCCCAAAACTGCTGCCCCACAAATACCAAAGCGTGTTCAAATCCATTGTTGCGCACCACCCCGATCGGAGAGAAGCATGAGCATCTCCTCTGGCGTTGCCTTGACCGGCAACGACCTGACTTTCGACCAGCTTTTCGCCGTCGCATTACAACGCGAGTCTGTGAGTCTCGCGGCTTCTTCGCGGGAGCGCATGAATGCTTCAAGGAAAGTTGTCGACCAGCTCGTGGCGACGGGAGGCGTGGCGTACGGCATAAACACCGGGTTTGGCAAGCTCGCCTCGGTGCGCATTTCACCGGAGCAGGTGCGGAATCTGCAGGTAAATCTTGTCCGCTCTCACTGTTGTGGAGTTGGCGCTCCGCTGAGCGAAGCGGAGACGCGCGCAATGATGCTGTTGCGGGCCAATGCGCTTGCGAAAGGGTTGAGCGGTGTGCGCCCGGCCATTGTGGAGACGCTTTGCTCAATGCTGAACGCAGGCGTACACCCGGTGATCCCCTCGCAGGGCTCAGTCGGCGCCTCCGGCGATCTCGCGCCGCTCGCGCACCTTGCTGCAGTCGTAATCGGCGAGGGCCGCGCCGTTTACAAAGGCGAGATTCTCGAAGGGGGCGAAGCGATGCGCCGCGGAGGAATTGCTGTCGTCTCGCTCGAAGCGAAAGAAGGCCTATCGCTTCTCAACGGCACGCAAGGAATGCTGGCTCTGCTCTCTTTGGCGCTTCGCGAAGCGGAGATCCTCGTCGAAAGCGCTGATGTTGCCGCGGCCCTCTCTCTCGACGCACTCCGCGGCAGTCCCGGTGCCTTCGACTCGCGCCTCATGCATGCCAGGGCCTTCCCCGGTGCGGCCACCACCGCGCGAAACCTGGCGCACTTGAACGAGGGCAGCCAAATTCGCGAGTCCCACCGCTCGGCGGAAAAAGATCCTCGTGTGCAGGATGCCTACAGCGTTCGCTGCACTCCGCAAGTGCACGGTGCCGTGCGCGATTCTCTCGCGCAAGCTCGCGAAATCACCGCGGTCGAGCTGAACAGTGCCACGGACAACCCCCTAGTTTTTGTGACAGCCGGAGGCGGCGGCGACATCATAAGCGGCGGCAATTTTCACGGGCAGCCCCTTGCGATGGCCGCTGACCAGGTCGCCGTGGCCCTCGCCACTCTTGGCGGAATTTCCGAGCGGCGCATCGAGCAAATGACGAATCCTCTCACCAGCATGTTGCCCGCATTTCTAGCACCGGAACCTGGCTTGAATTCCGGCTTCATGATTGCCCAAGTGACCGCTGCGGCCCTAACAAGTGAAAACAAGGCTTTGGCAACTCCGCACTCTGTCGATTCGATATCTACTTCCGGCAATCAGGAAGACTACGTCTCCATGGGCATGAGTGCAGCTCGCAGGCTGGCGCGAATGCTCGAGAACTTGCGCCATACGATTGCCATTGAGCTCCTTTGCGCCTGCCAGGGGATCGATCTCCTGGCGCCACTGAAAACCGGAACGCTTGCCGCAAGAGCCCTTGAAACTGTCCGTGCCAGATCGCATCAGCTGACTCAAGACCGGCCGCTGGCCGGGGAAATCGAAGCGGTTTCCGAGCTCTTGGCAACTGGAGCTCTCGCGCGAGTCCTGCACTGACACTATTCGGGTCCGCCCATGCCGGAACCGCTCCGCTTCTGCTGACTGGCTGATTCTTCACTTAACCCCGCATGGCTTCTCCCATCCCTCGAATTCTTACTCCGGCTGGTATATCAATTCGGCCCGCAAATGCCCTTTATGACAAGACCAGCGATTTGTCGCAATTCTCTGGCGGGCACGGTGTCGGATCGTGAAGTCTCCGCGCGAGGCGGCTTTCGCCACGGCAGCACGAGGCGATCGGATAAGGGGAACTCGCATGATTTGGAAACTTCGCGAGGAGATTCCAAGATTCAGGGTGCAATGCCAGGCCTGTGAAGCCGGCGATTTTGAGATCTCCAGTAAATCCGTGAAGCTCCAAATCGGCCAGCCGATCCGCAAGGATGGCAAAGAAGAGATTTGGGACTCTCTTCGCGTGGAGTGCCGCGCGCAGAACGACGGTACGCTCGCGGTGGAAATCGTCATCTCGCACCCCCTCTGGGACAGGCCGCTGAGGATCGCATACGCAGAATCGGCTCCGAAGAACGGAAACACGGAAGAACCCGCGCTCGGGTTTGACTTGGAACACACTCCAGTCTGAACAGCCAAGTCCACGCAGCCATCCCCAAGCCCGGCGGTTCGCTTGCTACTCCCTAATTCCCCATTAATTTCGCCCCAGCGCCAAGACGGCGAGGTGCCTGGATGGCCGTGTGCGTGGTCGTAAGTTTGGTCTCGGCAATTGTCGGGAAAAAATCTTGCGGGCGCCTTTACGCTTCTGGCTCGCGAATAGTTCGTGGCCAGTTTAGGAATTCGTCCAAAGAGGGAGCAATTTCTTCGTTGCCGAAGGGATCGTGACATGCAAAGAAAACAGGTGCATCCGCTAGACGCGTGTCGCTCACGGCCATCCAGTAGAAATTGCCGGCGCCGTCGGTCGCGAAACAGAAACCCTTCCCGCATCCGAAAACACCCAAATCCACGGTGTACTTTTGGCTTTCCATATCGAGCGGAAGGAAAGCTTCGATCCACACAGCACTGTGTTCCGCGGCCTCTGCACTTTTGAGCCTCGAGGATTCCGTCTGCGAAGGTTTTGGGCCGCGAATCTCGATCTGCTCGGAAAGAATTGTCTGGTGATCTTCGTAAAGGCTCAGCAGTCGCTGAGGAAGTAACGCACCAATTCCCTGCTCCACTTCCAACGCTTTGGGATGTACGAGTCGGCTGCGGTAAGAATCACGTGCGGCCTGAATCTGTTCCGGAGATAGCCGGTTGCGGAACTGATGCACGAACCGTCGCGCGCCCGAGATCGCCACGTAAAGAATGACGGCGACCGCCAGCGGGCCGAAAGCCTCGACGAGAAGCGTCTGCATCACCTGATGATACTAGAGGTGAGACCGGTAGAAATGCCTGTACGGCGATGGTCAAGTCCACGCCATCCTGCGAGCGGGCAGGACACCCTCTCTTACGAAAATCGTCGTCATGGTCCAAGCCCGGGCCAACCTTCAGCCGGGGTACAGAGAGTACAGTTACCGATTCGATGCAATGCAACCACTTACGCGCAAGTGCTCGAATCAGACGCTTAGAATCGAGGTATGGTTCGGTTTGGCAAGACCTGGCTGTTCTTGTTCGTATGCGTTGGTTGCGGAAGCCGCCCTCTCCCCGATTCACTCGCGAAACAATCCATCCAAACTCCGCGTTTGAATCCAGTCGCCAGCCCTGCCTCGCAGGACCCCAAAACTGTGGCGCCGCCTCAGCCGAGGATTGAAGCAAAGGCAGTAATTGTGGCAGGCACTCTCGATAAACCGAAAGTGCCGCTTCCACACGAAGCCTTAGTCACTTTGGCTGGAGCGCAACGCATTTTGTTCGCCACAGCCTCTCCGGCGGCCAACGAGATTTTTGCGCTCGCCCAGATGTCGAATGACACTTACGGCGGTGCCTTCTTTGTCGTGCGGTTGGACGGCGGCACGATACAGGCTGAAAAAGTTATGGATGGAACAAATCTGTCCAATTTCGAGTCCCCCAGATGGAGTCCCGACGGCGGCACAGCTTACTTTGTATTCGACAGCGGAAATATCGATCCTGAAAACACATCCGGCCACGGTCTTTTCTCCTGGGACCGAACCACGGGGAAAGTGTCGCAGATCCTTGGCGATTCAATCGGCGGGTTGGCCATTTCCGACGATGGAACGCTGGCTGGTTTCTGGGACTATTCCCTGGGAGACAAGCTGACCGTCTATAACTTGAAATCGAAACGAGTGGTGCGTGCCTGGGGTGGTCAGACCCATACCGCTGACGATCTGGTGCTTTCGGACATGGTTTTTACTCCTGATGGCAAGTCCTTGCTGGCTCGTCTTTTCGTTCCCAAGGAAGACCCGGTCATGAGGTATGAAATCGCGTCCGGGACGATCGCTCCGTTTGCTGGGAATGTTCAGTCCATGGCCGCCGCCGGTGGGGCTCTCTATTTCTTGCAATTTTCTCCGGTTCCCTTCACAAATCCGGAGCATCCTCATCGATTGTCCAAGTGGGTCGAAGGAGCCGCGGAACCTTCGACGGTGCTTGAAGATTTCCCATACATGGATCTGGGCGGGAGCCACGGCAGCCCTTGGCTCCTAGCAGGAAGCGCCGTCGGTTATGCGGGAGGAGCGGCCATCTACGATACACGAACGGGTCAGATGCAAACCGCTGGAAGGAGTTGCGATTACGCGATCGTCACAGCTAGCGGCAAGATTCTATACATCTTCGGAAATGAATTTGTGTCTGACGCCACCGTTTGCGCCGGGCCGCCTCCCGCGCGTCACGCGAGTGCAGAATAATTCAAAGAATCAAGTTCTGGCGCTCGACGCCATGATTCGTTTGGGCGTTCGCCGCACAACAAGGGCCTTCTCCATTCGAAAGTTCTCCCAGCTCGCGTCCCGCCGCATACCCACGTCTCGACTTCACAGCATCAAGCCAAAGCCGACCGCAGAAACGCGAGCACGCGGTACCCCGCGATGTAACTGAAAGGAGCCAGTTCGAGCGAGTAGTGTCCGCAATGGAGTGCAAGAGAGCGCGGGTGCGCGCCGTGGCGGCGTAACGCTTGGAGCATCTCGCGGCTCAGTTCAGGCAGCATAGTGGGGTCATATTTGCCGTAGACCAGAAACGACTTGCGGTCGGCTCCCATCCCGCGCTCCACGTAAGGCATGGGACTGATGGGGGCCCAGTAGTCGCGAAGCTCATCAACAGTGACATGCTCGCGGAGACCTTCCCACACGTGGTTCGTGGTCATGCCCTGGCTCACCACGTCGGCGAAATACGTCGAGAAATGGAAAAATCCCCCGGCCTTGACCGCCGGGTCGTGCATTAACGTGATGTAACCGACGGAAGAGCCGAGGCTGGTGCCGAGAATTCCCACGCGGGAGTAGCCTTGCAACTCGAGCCAGCGTAGGCATCGTCGGGCGTCGTGAACGGCTTGGCGGTTGGCTTGAAGCGTCAGGCCGATATTCGGACCGCAGATTTGGTCCGCGCGTTCGTGGCCCTTCGCCATGCGACGGTTGTGATAAGGCATGGACATCTTCAGCGCTGTGATGCCGAAGCGCGAAATCCAATCGCAAAGGCCATCTTGCCCCTGCCATTTCGCGTTCCAGTTGGGAAGTACCAGGAGCGCGGAGCCCTCGCGCGCTTTGATGGGCGGCTTCCAGTCGCGCCGTGCCGGCCACAGCCGCGCGTGGACGGTATTGTTTTCCGGCCACGGCGATTCGATGGAGCTGGTGAAGGAAAGGACGTTGTTCGCGTCGAGATGATAATCAGACGCCGGAGCGGTCGCAAACCATTCCGCGCTGTTCTCGATGGCATTCTTGGAGTAATTGTGAACAAATTCGCCTGGGTTGGGGTCCGCGGGGTCGCCACCGATATGCTCGAGGCCCCAGTCGAAGGGTTGGACGCGGCGGTTGTCGTCCGTAGTCCAACGGCGGTGTTCGTAGCGGCGGATTCTGCGTTCGAGCCAGTGCATGATCTTAGTCAACTGCTACCAGTTTACAGTCGATGTTTGGGAGAAGAAAGCTAGCTGGGCCAGCGGGCGCGCGCCGCAAGCGTTAGGAATGAGGCACGGGACGGCGTGCCGTTTGTTGAGGCACTGATGCAGGTGTGGGACATTACTAAAGAGGTCCGCGCGAGCGGCCAGCTAAACCGTGGTCAGCGTCTTCTTTTTTCTATTCGGAATTGTGATTGGCAGCTTCTTGAATGTGTGCATCACACGCATTCCGGAGGAGTCGTCCATCGTTACGCCGGGCTCAAGATGCCCGCGATGTTCTACGCCCATAAAGCCTTACGACAATGTTCCGATTTTTGCCTGGCTTTGGCTGAGAGGAAAGTGCCGGGCGTGTGGAGCGCCGATTTCGGCGATGTACCCTCTCGTCGAGCTGGTTACTGGCCTCCTGTTCGTGGAGTGCTACCTGGAGTTTGGAATAACTCAGGCCACGGCGAAGTGGCTTTTCTTCCTCTGCCTGATCATTATCCTGACCGTCACCGATCTGCGGGTGCGGCTGCTTCCGGACCTCGTTACTTGGCCGGGCTTCGCCGTCGGCGTGCTCTTTTCCGCAGTTGTGCCTCCCAATGACGGCACAGTTTTTCTTTTGAGTTGGCGGCTATTCCACCGGCTTCCGCCCGAGCGAATCGTGGGCGCCTTGGAAGCATTGTTGGGCGCGGCATTTGGCAGCCTCCTGCTCTGGGGTGCGGCGACGCTCTATAAGCTGGTGCGCCACAAAGAAGGCATGGGAATGGGCGATGTAAAAATGATGTTGATGGTTGGCGCATTTCTCGGAGCAAGGAATGCCTTCCTGACGATTCTGCTCGGAACGCTGCTCGGCAGCGCCATCGGGGTGGCCGTTATCGTGGCGATGTACGCTGGCGGAGTCGGGCGCCAGCTCGCGGAGCGAGCCAGCCGCCGGGGGCTGGGCACCGTGAAGCAGATTCGCTGGCTGATCGCCAGCCAATATCATCTTCCGCTGGGAACTTTCCTGGGTATTGCGGCGCTCATCGTGGTGTTTGCTTTTTCCTCTTCTTCAATCAATCTGGCTTCCGGAGTTCGCTGAGGCTCGAACCGATGCGAGGACGATACAAGCTATGACGTTTGCGGCAGTCCAAGCCGAGGCAGCGCAGCACGTTTGGGAAATCGCCATAGGCGCTGCTGTAGGAATCCTAGCCGTTCTTGGCCTCATCGTTTTCCTTCTGCGCCGATTTCTTCAAAGCACCCGGGAGTCTCACGGCGAGAAAATTCTGGCGGCTGCGCCGGGAACGGGAAACCCCTCGGCATTCATGACGGCCTCGATGGAGGGCGTGATCCGCCAGCTTCGAGAACAGGAGAAGGAACTCGAGCGGCTGCACAAAATTGAAAAAGAACGAGCCGAGCACACGGAACGGTTGAGCGAAGAAGTGACACGCAACATGCCGGCCGGACTGTTGGTGGTGAATGCAACAGGAATCATCTCCAGCGCGAACCCTGCAGCGGAGCAGGTGCTGGGAATTCAAGCTTTGGTTTTTCGGCGCTACAGTGAAGTGCTCGGAACGGAATCCGGCCTGACCCGGCTCATCGGGGAATGCCTGGCGATGGGAAGTATCTTCCGGCGAGAACAGGTCGAACACGAAGCGCCCGGAGGCGAGTCCAGACTGCTGGGCGTTTCAATCTCTCCGATTCGCCGAGGGACGGAAAAAATCAACGGAGCTCTCTGCCTGCTCACGGATCTGACGGAGCTGGCCGCGCTGCAACAGCAGATCCATTTGAAAGAAAGCCTGGCGGTTGTGGGAGAGCTGTCTGCCGGAATTGCACATGAATTCAAGAACGCTCTGGCGACGATTTCCGGTTACGCGCAGATGATCAGAGCGGAAGCGGGCGCCGGCGAACTGGCCGAGTCGGCGGACCGAATCCTCGAACAAACGCGGAATATCACGCACGTCGTCACCGAATTCCTGAAGTACGCGCGGCCTCTGGAGATCAGCAGCGAGCCGGTGGCAATCGAGGGAGTCGTCGAGCGCGTCGTTTCTGAAGTAGCCGAGGCCATGCCGCAGGTCCGCATCCGGTACGAAGGAGCCCTGGGGAGCGTGGCGGGAGACGAAGGTCTGCTCCGGCAAGCCCTGCTAAATCTCACGCGGAACGCCGCGGAGGCGTGCGCCGAAGCAGTCAACGGCGGCCGAGTCCTCGTCCGTGGGGAAATCGTGCCCAACGACGACAGCGGAATTCAGCGCATTACGATTCTGGACAATGGGCCGGGCATGGCTGCGGGCACGATTCCAAAGCTCTTCCGGCCATTTTTCACCACAAAAGCGAACGGAACGGGCCTGGGTTTGGCCGTCGTACAGAAGATCATTGTGCAGCACGGCGGAAACGTGGAAGCGCGGAACCGCGCCGAAGGCGGCGCCGCGTTTATTGTTACGCTACCCGTGTGCCGGAACGTCCCGGAAGCAGTAGAATCAAAGAAGGAACGCATCTAACTATTAGGCTGGGGAATCCAGCTCACCCAGGAGAGGTGGTATTGTATGCGTGTCAGAAACTGGTTCACATCCTCGATACTCCTGCCCGGACTTTGTCTCGTGGCGTTTCCCGTGTTCGCCCAACAGCAATCCAGTGATCCGGTGGCAGATGCGGCGCGCAAGGCGCGCGAACAGCAGAAGAATGCGCCGAAACCGAAGAAGGTTTACACGGATGACGATATAAAGCCGAGTGGTGCTTCCACTCAGCCGCCAGCAACAACAGATCAGGGCAACGCTGGCACTCCAGCGACGCCAGTCAAGGGCCCGGGTGCTAAGGGGACGGCGGCGGGGACCGCCCCGCAGAAGGCCGACGACCCCGAGACGATGTGGCGCAAGCGTTTCGCGGCTCAACGCAAGAAGATCGCGGACACGGAACGAGAGCTCGATATCTTGCAACGAGAGTCCGAAAAAGCGCAGGTGCAATACTACAGCGACCCGCAAAAAGCGCTGCAGGAACAAAACTCGCGCAAAGACATCAACGAAAAAAACACCAAGATCGACCAGAAAAAATTGGAGCTCGCCAACCTGAAGCAGCAACTTTCGGACATGGAAGATGAACTGCGCAAGGCGGGTGGCGACCCGGGCTGGGCAAGCGAGTAGTCTTTGCATTTTCCGAGCCCCGTGATGCGCGGCACGTGGCCCTTGTCCTGAATCCATTTCTGTCCTGTGTAACACCGGCGGGCGCAGGGTTGTCCCTTTTCACTCTGCCGTTTTGGCGCAGCCGCTTGCTTTACTTCTCTACACACCTGCCGTGCGTTCCCGACTGACCAGGCCTTGATTCGTGGTAGAAACAAGAGAGATGGAACCGCTTCTCCTTGTAGAAGATAAGAACGAGCTGCGCGCGATGTTGCGCAAAGCTTTGGAGCGCGCGGGTTATGCCGTGGACGAAGCGGCCGATGGAACGAGCGCGATTCAGAAACTGCGCTCCCGGCGCTACCTGATGGTCATCACCGATTTGAAAATGCCCGGCGCATCCGGGCTGGACGTGCTTCGCGAATCGAAACAGGCGGACGCGACGATTCCCGTGCTCCTGCTCACCGCATTCGGATCCGTCGAAGAAGCCGTCTCGGCAATGAAGGATGGCGCATTTGATTTTCTCCAGAAGCCGGTTGACCTTGACCACTTGAAATTGCTGGTAAAGCGCGCCTCGCATCAGCAGGAACTTTTACGGGAAAATCTGCTGCTGCGCGAGGAGTACACCGCACGGTACGGATTCCCGCGAATCGTGGGCGAGCACGCGGCCATCCGCGAAATCAGCCAGCAAATTCAGCGAGTGGCGGCGACGGATTCCACCGTTCTGCTGCTGGGAGAGAGCGGGACCGGCAAAGAATTATTTGCGCGAGCCGTGCATCACCTTTCGCAGCGGCGCGAGCAGCCGTTCGTGGCGCTGAATTGCGCGGCGATTCCAGAAGGACTGGTGGAAAACGAACTGTTCGGTCACGAGCGCGGCGCGTTCACCGGCGCCGGCGCGCGCAAAGTCGGCAAATTGGACCTGGCGCATCACGGAACCCTCTTCCTTGACGAGATCGGCGAACTGCCGTTGGCGATTCAGGCGAAACTCTTACGCGTGCTGGAGGAAAAAAGATTTGACCGCGTCGGCGGAATACAGCCGGTGGAAGTGGATGTCCGCATCGTCGTGGCGACGAATCGCAATTTGAAAAAACTGGCCGAGGAAAAACTCTTTCGCGAAGACCTCTACTTCCGGATATCCGCCGTGCCCTTGACGATTCCTCCGCTGCGCGAACGCGGCAAGGATGTTCTGTTACTGGCGGAATATTTTCTGGAGAAATTTTCCAGAGAGTTCAAGAAGCCAGGACTGGAGCTCTCGGCGGAAGCGAAAGAGAGATTGCTGGCGTATGGCTGGCCGGGGAATGTACGCGAACTGCAGAACACGATGGAACGTGCCGTCATTTTGACGGATGGACTGAGCATTACGGCGGACGGATTGCAGCTGCCCGCGACGAAGCCAGACGCGAGCCAGTTGCCCGCCGGGATGCTTCCGGAGAGGTTCGACTGGGAAGGAACGCTCGAAGAGGTAACGGGCCGGGCGGTTGGGCATATTGAGCGAGTGCTTCTGGAAAGTACGCTCCGGGAGTGCAAGTGGAACAAAAAACGGGCGTCGGAAAAGCTCGGAGTCTCTCCCAAGACACTGCTGGCAAAGCTGCGCAGCGCAGGGCTGGAGGAATAGCGGCCAGTGACGGTTGGTGAGCAGGGTACACGACACGAAAATCGAAAACTGCCAGAGCGGGAACGAGTGATACCCACCCCCCGTGTTTTTCCGTGAAGAGTGCGGAGGATGCTGAAAAGATTAGAGTTAGCATTTTCGCCACGTCAAAAGAGTGCGCAAGAGTGTGAGAACATTAGAGTTGTTGGTTGAAACCTGTGATTGGGCCGGGCTTAAAGCAAAAAAAGCGGCCTGAAGGCCACCTCGAAGAGATCCCACACCTTTAACCAGAAACAATTATAGCACATATTACCAGAATGTCAAGACTACAGTGAGAATTATGGCCAAGCCTTGAAAGGGCCGGAGCTTGTTAGGAGAGGCAAGGGCCCGCCCTCTGAAGAGGGCGGCTACAGGGGGATCATAACGGGCGTTGGGCAGTGTGGAGGGCGACCGAGCCGAAGTTCCAAAGGTGGAAGTTGGCGGAGACGAAGCCGGCGGCGGACATGAGGGAGGATAGTTCGGCGGGGCGGAAGAAGCGCGACACGGAGTTGGGTAGATAAGTATAAGCCGCGGAATCGCCGGAAAGAATGGCCCCGATGCGGGGCAAGACGCGACGAAAATACCAGCGGTAAATATTCCCGAGGAAAGTATCGGGCGGCTCGGTGAACTCAAGGATGGCGATGGTGCCACCGGGCTTGAGGACACGGTGGATTTCGCAAAGGCCGGCTTCGTAATTGGCGAGATTGCGGAAGCCGAAGGCGCTTGTGACGAGATTGAAGGAGTTATCTGCGAAGGGGAGGCGGAGGGCATCGGCTTCCACTAACTGAATGGGCCGCAACGGTGCCGGCGTAGGACTGTGCAGGGACACGCTCTTCTCCCGAGCCCGTGTCAACATCGTGCGGGCAAAGTCCGCGCCGATCAGGTCAACTTTGTATCGTCTGGCGATGGTGATGGCCAGGTCTCCGGTGCCACAACACAGGTCGAGGACACGAGCGTCGCCCTGTTCGAGAACCGGGCGGAGGAGTTTGGCGGTGCGTTTGCGCCAAATGCGATCAAGCTGAAAGGAAAGGAGATGGTTGAGGAGGTCGTAGCGTGGGGCGATTTGCGAGAACATTTCGCGGACTTTGCGGGAGGCGTCCGCTTCGCTCTCGACGCCCTCCGGGCGAGTGCCCTGTGCGGGGGCGGGGGCGTTAGCCACGGCTCTTGCCTGGAGGCGTGATGAAATGCGGGGCGAAATGCAGAACGCGCTCGAGAACGTTGAGAGGCACGCCGTCATGCGACACGGCTTTGCCGATGCGTGGCGCCAGAACAAAACGAAGCTTACCGGCGCGGGCTTTCTTGTCGGAACGCATAAGGTCAATCAATTTTTTGGGATGGACGTTGGGCCACGGAGGAAGCGGGCCCATGCGGCGGACGAGGGAAACAATGCGGGAGACCTCGTCGGCAGGGGTGAGGCGGATTTCGTGGCCGAGGAGCGCGGCAGCCATCATGCCCCAGGCGACGGCTTCGCCGTGCTGGTATACGCGATAGTTGGTGACGGTTTCGAGAGCGTGGCCGAAGGTGTGGCCGAAATTGAGGATTTCGCGAAGGCCGGATTCGCGCTCGTCAAAGCTTACGATGCGGGCCTTGATCTCGAGGGTACGCGGAATAAGGTACGCGAGGGCTGCCGGATCACGCCGCAAGACAGCATCGAAATTTTTCTCGAGATAGGCAAAGAGCTTGGCATCCGCGATGACGCCGTACTTGATGACTTCGGCAAGGCCGCCGCGGTATTGGCGTTCCGGGAGGGTTTTGAGGGCAGCGGGATCAACGAGGACGAGGCGGGCGGGATAAAAAGCGCCGACGAGGTTTTTGCCTTCGGGAAGATTGACACCGGTTTTCCCGCCGACTGCGCTGTCCACCTGCGCGATGAGAGTGGTGGGGATCTGCACAAGCTGGACGCCGCGGAGACAAGCGGAAGCGGCGAAACCCGCGACATCGCCGACGACACCGCCGCCCACAGCAATGAGGACAGATTTGCGATCAACTCCGCCGCGGACGAGCGAGCGGCACAGCTTTTCAACCGTGGAGAGATTTTTCGCGGATTCCGAATCATCCATCAGATGAGGCGCGTGTTTCCCTCCGAGACGCAGTCCGACGATAACGGGCTTTCCTACTGCACGCCAGACCCTCGGCGAGGAAACCAAATGAATTCGCGAAAATTTCCCCAAACGCCGGAGTTCACGTGCGGCCGCGCGGAGGACACCCGGACCGCAAACGACGGCGTAACGGCCCGACGACGAGTTGACGAGAATGCGTTTTTTTTTCATCCGCAGATGAGTTCGGAACCGCGATTTGAATCCAGCAAGCGCCCGGACGTAAAAGCGCGGCCGACAAATGCCTTTGCAAAGCTCACTTCGTCTGAAGTCGTTTTACACTTTCCAAAAAGACGTGCCCGACGATAGCCAGAGTTTTGGGGCTGATCTTGTCCATAGTGTCTTCCGGAGTATGCCAATAGAAAATATCACCTCCGGGACCGAACTCCGGGTCAATGACATCCACCGAAGGGACGTTGCGCTTCAAAAAAGATTTGTGGTCGTCCTCCATCACGGTGGATTCATCGAGGAAGATATTGCCGTAGCCGAGTTTCCTAGCGACATCCCAGACGAGATCCAGGAGCCAGGGCGTGGAGTTATCCACTCGCTTGAAATGCGGCGTGCGAGTGCCGACGATGTCCGCGAGGAGAAAGGCCTTGATTTTCGAGATGTCTCCGCTGATCGCAAGACGCGCGGCCATTTCGCGGCTTCCGTAGCAATTGTCCGGGTCCTGCCATTCCTGTCTGACCGCTTCTTCGCCATCAAAGAACGCGATCCAGACGGCGTAGCGGCCACGCTGCGAGCAGAGCAGACGCGCCAACTCGAGCATAACGCCCGTCGAAGAGCCGCCGTCGTCGGCGCCCACGAAATTATCCAGACGTTTCGTATCGTAATGCGTGCCGAGAAGTATCGCACCAGGCTTTTCACCGGGAATCTTCACGAGAATATTTTTCATGGGCAGGCGGCCGGCGGGAGTATCGGCATTGAAGGCGTCGACTTCGGTTGTGCAACCATAACTTTTCAACTCGGAGAGAAGATAGTCCTGGGTTTTCGCAATGGCGGGCGAGCCAGAGGGACGTGGGCCGAATGAGACTTGCTTGGCCACTTGCGCAAAGGCGCGATTGCCATCAAAGCCGCCGGTTTTTTCGGGCGGAGGGGCATCGCCGGCGGACTGAGGCGGCGCGGTCGTGACGGAGCTCATGAAGGGCGCGGGATTCGCGGCAGGCTGCTTGTTGTCCGCTTTGGCCTTGCACCCCGCGAGGACAAGAAGAAGCGCGCATCCGCCAAATGCCAGGAGAGCGACATTCGCCGACCTAATACTCATTTAGTGAACCTCCGCGGCCGTTGCCAGACGGCGCCTTCTTTTTCGTACCACTACCCAGGACACTCCGACTCCTAAAAAGTACAAGGCCAGCAGCACCAACATGAACAGCACCATGGTGGTTGCGTCGGGGGTGGGAGTAAGGACTGCTGCCAGGATCGCGATAACCAGTAGCGCGTAGCGAACATTTTTGATGAGGAATTCCGGGGTGACGACTCCGAAGAGGGAGAGGAAAAAAATGAGGATCGGCAGTTCAAACACGAGGCCAAGCCCGAGCAACACAAGGAGGATCAGATCGAAATATTCGTCGATATTGATGAGAGGCACTACGGGTCCCTGAAAGCTGATCAAGAAGCGCAAGACATAAGGAAGAGAGATGAAGTATCCGAAAGCAATTCCGGCAAGAAACAGGAAAACGGTGGAAAAGAGAAAACCAGTGATGGCGCTGCGCTCGTGCTTATAAAGCGCGGGAGCGACGAAGAGCCAGATCTGGTAGAGGACCCAGGGAGAGGCAATCACGATGCCGAGGTAAATGCTTACCGTGATGAGCAGATTCAGATAGCCAGCCGGGTGCGAGTAGACCAGCTTCGGGTCGAGATGGGCCGACTTCAAGGCGGCGACCATGGGCCTGACCATGACATTGACGAAATGGGGCGCCACGAACCAGCCGATCATGGCTCCAATCAGGATGGAGACGAGGGAGCTGATGATGCGTTTGCGCAGCTCGACCAGATGTTCGAAAAACGTCATCTGGGCGCCGGGCTCTTCCTCAAGCGGCACGATTGGAGAATCAGACTGGCTGCTGTTGGTCATGAGTAGGGGTTTGGGAAGACTCAGTTGGCGAATCCGAAGGCGCCGCGTCGGCCGACTGAGGCGGTTCGCCATTGGAACGGGCCACCGATTCCGCGACCGGGGTGACTACCGGCGCTTCCGTAGCGCGGGTGTCCGCGTCTAAACCAGTGGAGACGGTGTCGGTGCCGGGTTGGGCGGCAAGCGTGGCGGGTTGTTCATCCGTGGGGGCCGAAGCAACAGCCGCTTCGGCGGCCTTCTTACGCTCCGCTTGCAGGGCCTGGCGCTCGAGGTCGCGCATTTCTTGTTCAAAAGCGCTTTTGAAGTCCGTGGAGGCTTTGCGGAATTCAGCCATCAGTTTGCCGAGGCCACGGGCGAGCTCAGGCAGCTTTTTGGGCCCGAAAACGACCAGGACAACGACGAACACAACAATCATGTGGGTCATGCTAAGCATGATGATAGGTAGCCGAAATATGGGCTGTTGGCATCATAGAAAGGGCGTCCTACGGTGTCAAACCACACTTTAGGGTGTGCTATAATTTTAGGTGCAGCGGATTCGCGAGGTCAGAATGAAATCTGAACGCCGTGGGCTGGTCTTAGTGGTTGGTGTATTACTCCTATCTGCTGTTCTCGGGGCCGTTTATGGCCCGAATGTAAGAGCAACGACCTCCTCCGCCGAGGACGAGCACACGGCGATCCGGCAATTCACCAATGTTCTGGACGTGGTCCAGGCGAACTATGCCGAGCCGGTGGATGTCGATAAAGCCGTGTACCAGGGCGCCATACCCGGCATGCTACGGGTTCTCGATCCCCATTCGAACTTCTTCGACGCGCGCCAATTTGCCCTGCTGCGCGAGGACCAGCGCGGACGATATTACGGAGTGGGAATGGTCGTCGCGCCCCGCGAAAACCGGACGGTGGTGATGCAGCCCTATGTTGGCGCACCGGCGTTCATTGCGGGGATTCGTCCGGGAGACGTGATTACCAAAGTAGATGACAAATCGACGGATGGGCTGACCACGACGGACGTGGCCGACCTGCTGAAGGGGCCCAAGGGCACAGTGGTGAAGATCACCGTCAGCCGCGAAGGTTATGAGCAACCGCTGGTCTTTACAGTGACGCGAGACGAAATTCCACGGCACTCAGTGGACATCGCTTTCATGCTCAAGCCGGGGATCGGGTACGTCCGTTTGTCCGGGTTCAACGAGACCACGGATCGAGAAATCGCTGATGCCCTCAAACAACTGAACGCGCCAAGCCTGGATGGATTGATTCTCGACATGCGCGGGAACCCCGGTGGACTGTTGAATGAGGCGGTCGCTGTCGGCGACATGTTCCTGGATAAGAACCAGCTGATCGTTTCTCACCATGGCCGCAGTTCGCCGGAACGGCGCTATTTTGCGCTTCGCGGCAACCAGGGAATGACCACGCCGCTGGTGATCCTGGTGAACGGGAACTCGGCGTCGGCCACGGAGATTGTGTCGGGAGCAGTTCAGGACCACGACCGCGGGTTAGTTGTAGGAGAAACGACGTTCGGCAAGGGACTTGTGCAGACCGTCCAGCCACTGAGCGAAAACACCGGGCTTGCGCTGACCACGGCGCGTTACTACACGCCCAGCGGGCGGCTGATCCAGCGGGACTACAAATCGGTGTCGCTCTATGAGTATCACTACGAACGTAAAGTTCCCGAGCATCCGACGGAGGTCAAGCTGACGGATAGCGGCCGGCAAGTGACCGGGGGCGGGGGAATTACGCCGGACATCGTCGTGCCAACGCCCAAGTTCGATCATTTCCAGGAAGAGATGTTTCGCGCGGATGTCTTCTATCCTCTCGAGAGCGGCATCGGCGGGTTTACGCGGTACTTTCTGGGCGGCAAACCCACAATCACGAAGGAATTTGAAGCGGACGACAGCGTCATGAAAACGTTCCGCGAGTACCTGACCAAGCATAACGTGCGCTACACCGAACCGGACATGGCCGAGAACCAGGACTGGGTGAAACGAAAGATCAAGGAAGAGGTTTTCTTCTCGGCGTTCGGAATGCAAGAGGGGTTCAAGGTAATGCTTGCAGCCGATCCGCAGGTTCAGAAAGCCGTGGAAGCGATTCCGCAGGCGCGCGCACTGTATCAGAACGCGCGCAAAATCGTGGCGCAACGGACCGGCGGAAGCCTCGAACAACCCTAAGACTTCAACTTATCTGCACAGGAATGCACGGAGCGTCGCGGTTTTGCGCTTACGAGCGGATAACTGTGTCGTCCGAATTTTATGTTGTAAATGATGCGGACAACCTCAGTTGGCAAGGTTTCTGGCGTCTGCTAAGATTTTGATATTGCTCGTGGGCGTGTAGCTCAGCTGGGAGAGCGCGTCGTTCGCAACGACGAGGTCGCAGGTTCGAACCCTGTCACGTCCACCAATTTTTGCATCGAATCAGATACTCTCCGAAATTCGCGAATAACGCACCAGCTACATCTCCATAACCGGCCGCGTTCGAACACGGCCCACTTAGCTATTTACCGCTGAGGATTCGGCAATTGCCGGGCGGCGTTTGCCGACTCGAGTTGCCTGTTCGAAAGCGTAGCCCATTTGGAGCACGCCCCAGTCGTCGTGGTGACGACCCACGATCTGGATGCCGATGGGCAGCCCGCCGTTCGAAAATCCGCAGGGAACGGACATGGCGGGATTGCCGATTGCAGAGATGTAATAGGCGGACTTCATCCAGGCGATGTAACTTTCCATTTTCACGCCGGCAATTTCGGTTGGGTAATGGAGGTTCACGTCAAAAGGCAGAACCTGGTTGACGGGCATGAGGAAGAATTCGTACTTGCTGAGGAATGCGGTCATGCGCTGGAACAGAGCGCTACGTTTGGCTTCGATCCGGGAAAGATATGGCCCGGTGAGTTTGCGGCCCTCCTGGACGTGCCAGTGGACGTATCCGTTGAGAAGATCGCCTTTGGTAGAAATCAAGTCGCCGAAAGCAAGTTCCGTGGACCAGTGACGCCAGGCATTGAAACATTCATCCGCGTCGCTGAGATCCGGTTCGGCTTCCTCGACGATACAGCCTAAGGACTCGAAAACCTTGGCCTGGCGCTGGACGGCGGACTTGACTTCGGCTTCCCAAGGCAGGCCGAGGTCTTTGAAAATCGCTACACGCACACCTTTGAAGTCGCGGCCGAGAGGCTGGGCGAACTGCGCGCCCGGCTGCTCGATGGAAATTGGCGAGTGATGGTCGTATCCCGCGAGAACACTGAGCAGAAAGGCGCAGTCGGAAACATTGCGTGCAACGGGTCCGGGGACGGAGAGCGTGGCCCAGCCGAGGTGTGCGGGCACATTCGAAACGCGGCCCGGTGAAGGCCGGATGCCGACGACATTGCAAAAATTTGGCGGATTGCGGAGAGAGCCGCCCATGTCGCTGCCATCGGCGAGCGGAACCATTCCGCAGGCGAGAGCGACGCAGCCGCCACCCGTGCTGCCGCCGCAGGTTTTCGTTAAATCGTAAGGATTGTGCGTGGCGCCGAAGACCGGATTAAAAGTCTGCGAGCCCAAGCCAAATTCCGGAACATTGGTCTTGCCGATAACGATCGCGCCTGCGCTTTTCTCCCGCTGAACAACGCGGCAGTCGAAGTCGGGTACGAAATCACGATGCAGCGGGGAGCCATACGTTGTGCGGATGCCGGCGGTCTCGTGGAGGTCCTTCACGCCGACCGGGAGGCCATGAAGCGGGCCGAGATAGTTCCCTTTCGCGAGGGCTTCGTCCGCGGCAAGGGCCTGGGCCATGAGCTTATCTTCATCGACCAGCGTGACGATGGCGTTGACTTTGGGATTCACGCGCGCGATCTGCGCGAGGTGCGCTTGCATGACTTCGCGAGCAGATAATTGCTTGCGGCGAATCTTCTCCGCCATATCGAGCGCGGTCATGAAACAGAGGCCGCTTTCCTTTGCGGGCTTCATGTCGGAATCTCCTCGTGGATGAATGTTATGACGCAAGGCAGAAATCGCAGCGGAGGGAGAGCCCATGAGCGGATTGACGACGGCGGAAACGACGGCGGTAGTGCCAAGCTTAAGAGCGCGGCGGCGCGAGATGCGTTTCGTCATGTCTTGCCTCGTCGTATATATGCACGGTTTGCGCTAATCAATGAAATGGAAGCGATCACTGGCTCGATGTTTGCGGAGAGTTTATAGCCCAGATTTTATGAGTTGGCGAGCGCTTCGCGTGCTGCGGCCAGCGCTTGTTCGGCCTTAGCAGGATCGTCCAAGCGACCCCTGGCAAAATCGCGCGTACCACCGCCCTTGCCGCCGATTTTCGCAAGGACCAGTTTCAGGAGAGCGTTCATGTCCCTGGCCACCGAAGGATGCTGCGAAAAGATCAGATGGCCACAGCCTTTCCTAGCGAGCAGAGCGACCGACTTTTCCGTTTTCGCAACTTCCGAGGCGAAGTAGCCCACAACTTCGGGTTCAACGTCTTCGAAAACCCGGGGTATGAGGAGCAATCCATCCGGACTCACAGCGGCTTCGCGCACAGCCTGCCCCGCCTCGAGCTCCGCCAGGCGCTGCAAGAGCGCACGCGTTCGCTTGAAATTGGCGTCGCGCTCCGAGATGGCGCGTTCCGTGGCGCTAACGACTTCCTCCTGAGAGCAGCTGAGTCTTTCGGCAGCCGCGCGAAGCCGCTGATAATCCTGGCGCGCGGCATGGAGGGCACGTGCGCCGCAAACGAACTCCACGCGCCAATCCTGGCGCATCTTGGTGCACCGGCGGACAAGCAGCGTCCCGATCTGGCCCGTGCTTTTGACGTGAGTTCCGCCGCAAGGCTGGAGGTCGGCTCCCTCAATCTCGATGGCCCGCAAGATTCCCTTGCGGTCAACCTCCTTACGCACCCCGAGTTCGGCCAGGTCCTCCGCAGTGCCATATCGAACGGTAACGGGACGGTCTTCAAAGATAATTAAGTTTGCCGCGCGCTCTGCTCCTTCGAGGATTTCTTCCGTCGGCTCTGGCCCTCGCAAATCTATCGTGCTTGTGTCGGCTCCTAGATGAAACGAGACCGTCGGCCTTCCGAAGCGCTCTTGAAACATGGCCGAAAGCAGATGCTGGCCGGTATGCTGTTGCATGTGATCGAAGCGGCGCGGCCAGTTGATGCAGCCAAGGACGTCCGGGCTGCTGGGGCGCCGGTCAACTACGTGAATTATTTCGTCGCCGTCGTCGCGGACATCGAGAACATTCGCGTCACCGATTTTCCCCAGGTCGTGCGGCTGGCCGCCGGAGGTGGGATAGAGCGCAGTACGATCCAGAACCAACCCCAAGACGGGAGCCGTGATTCCGGAGTTCACGTCAGGCGGCAGTAGTTCACAATGCACGACCCGCGCGTCGAACTCCTTTTCGAACGCATCGTCGTAATAAAGGCGGCGTGTCGTCATAAGTGCTAAGCCTGCAAGGCCCGCTGCCAGGCTTCCGAGTATTTGTAGCCCGTTCCGGTGTTGAATAGCACGACAGTCTCGCGCGGCTTGATCCATCCGGAGGCCGCGAGTTTTCTCACCGCACTCACGGTTGCAGCCCCCTCCGGCGCCGCGAAAATTCCTTCGAGCGAGGCCAGTTCCTTCCCGTCCTTCAGCATTTCGTCATCCGTCACGGTAAGGGCAGTGCCGTGTGTCTGCCGCAGCATCCGCAAAATCAGAAAATCTCCGAGAGGACCGGGGACGCGCAAACCTGAAGCAAGTGTCGTGGCGTTCTGGAAGAACTCTGACGCATCGCGGTGCGCTTCCCACGCTTTGACGATCGGCGCACAACCTGCAGCTTGCACGGCAACCATGCGGGGCCTCTCCGCGCCAATCCAGCCCATCTCCTGCATTTCATCAAAAGCCTTGCACATTCCAATCAGACCTACTCCACCACCGGTGGGATAAAAAATCACATCCGGCAATTTGCCGCCCAATTGTTCCCAGAGTTCGTAACCCATCGTCTTCTTACCTTCGACGCGATATGGCTCCTTCAGGGTCGATACGTCGTACCAGCCTTCCCGTTCTTTGCGTTCCGCCACGTACTTCCCACAATCTGAAATCAAGCCGTTTAATTTGACGACCTTGGCCCCGAAGGCCTCACACTCCATGACGTTTGCAGCGGGTGTATCGGCCGGCATCACGATCACGGCGGGCAACCCCGCAGCTGCGGCGTAGGCCGCCAAAGCACCACCTGCATTTCCTGCCGTTGGAGCCGCGAGCGCTTTCGCGCCAAGTTGTTTTGCGCGGGTCACAGCCACTGTCATCCCGCGAGCCTTGAAAGATCCAGTGGGATTCAAGCCTTCGTCCTTCACATAGAGGCGCTGCAAGCCCATGGAGGCTCCCAGCCGATTCGCCGGAATCAGCGCCGTCATCCCCTCCCCCAGGGTCACAGGAGGATCGTCAGGCAACACTTCCGCGTATCTCCACAGGCTGGGTGTCCGCGATTTCAGGCTCTCGAGGTTCAGCGAGACGGCCGCCTGCTTCAAGTCATATTTGGCGAGCAAGGGCTTACCGCAAGTGCAAAGATGCTGCTCCCGATTCGCATCGTGTTTCTTCCCGCAAGCTGAGCATTCTAATTCCCGTACGTTGGTGGTCTTGGTCATAGAGAAGAAATTCTAGCACAGCCCATTCAGCGGATTTCTGCGGCGCGGGCTTAACGCGAAGCGAGGTGTTTGGACCTGCGACGCTCCGGCGGAAGAGCACTGCGCTCGAGAGTGAAGGCCGTATTGACCAAACCGACATGCGAAAACGCCTGAGGAAAATTTCCCAACAGACGCTTACCGACAGGATCATATTCTTCCGCGAGGAGGCCGACGTCGTTCCGGATCTCCAGCAAACGCTCGAACAGACGCACGGCGTCGGCGTGACGCTTTTGCAAGACGTAATTATCCGCAAGCCAAAACGAACACGCCAGAAACTTCCCTTCTCCATGGGGCAAGCCATCGACGGCGGGGTCTTGCGTGTACCGCCCGACAAATCCATTTTCCATCAGCCCTGTCTCAATAGCTCTTACCGTCCCGATCACTCGCGGATCTTCCGGGGGAAGGAAACCGAATAGCGGCATCATCAGCAAACTGGCATCGAGATGCTTCGAGCCATAAAACTGCACAAAGCTGTTCAATTCGGAGTCGAATCCTTCCCGACAGACCTGCTCGTGAATCGCGCTCCGAATTTTATTCAATCGTGTGATATCTCCGGGGAACCATCCGCGTTCGGCCGACTTTATCGCCCGATCCACAGCCACCCAGGCCATGACCTTTGAGTGCACGAAATGCCGCCGAGGGCCGCGCACTTCCCAGATGCCGTCGTCCGGCTTCTCCCACCCGGTCTCGAGGAATCCCAACAAGGCCTGCGAAATATGATCGTCTTCGTCCTTTGGGGAGTCGAATCCCGCGTCTCGGCAATGAAAAAGCGTGTTTGCAATCTCTCCAAAAATGTCCAATTGAAATTGATTGTACGCGGCGTTGCCGATCCGTACCGGCGCTGAGTTCGCGTAGCCCGAAAGCCAGGGAAGTTCCAGTTCGTTAAGCCTGCGCTCGCCATGCAGGCCATAAACGATATTGAGCTCCGAAGGGCTGCCAGCCACGGCGCGCAAGAGCCATTCCCGCCACTGCTTCGCTTCGTCGTGATAACCGGCATCGAGCAGCGAGTGCAAAGTAAGCGACGCGTCGCGCACCCAGCAGAATCGATAGTCCCAATTGCGAGAGCCGCCGGGCCATTCCGGGAGTGAAGTGGTGGGGGCAGCCGCAATCCCGCCCGTGGGTTGGAATGTGAGAGCCTTGAGCGTGAGCAGCGAGCGCAAAACGGCCTCGCGCCATACGCCATGGTAGGAGCAGCGATCAGACCAGTTCCGCCACCACTTCTCCGTTTCCTGAATCGCGCGATCCACGTCCAGATCCGATGGCTCTCTGCTATGGGAGGGATGCCAGGTCAGATCGAAGGTGATTCGCTCTCCCTCTGCCACGGTGAAGTTCGATAGTGTCTTGAAATTTTCCCCGCGCAGCGGCACGGCCGTTCGGAGAGCGAGCATATCCGGGCCGGCAATAGCCGTGATTCCGCGCGGACGACGCCGTACCCAAGGGACCACCGAGCCGTAGTCGAATCTGATCACCAACTCCAGGTCCAGAGGGACCTTCCCTCTTTTGCCGACGACCTCTCGCAAGATGTGAGGCGTTTCGTGGCGCGGAGGCATGCAATCGATCAGCGTCACCGCGCCGCTTTCGGTCTCAAATTCGGTCTCGAGAATCAACGTTCCCTCGCGATAGCGCCGGCGAATTCTCCGGACGGGTTCCGCAGGCGAGATTGACCAATGACCGTTTTCGGCGCCTCCCAACAGTGCGGCGAAGCACGCTCCCGAATCAAAATGGGGCACGCAGAGCCAGTCGATCGAACCGTTCTTTGCCACAAGAGCGGCGGTGTGGCAATCGCCGATCATCGCGTAATCCTCGATGGGTAAGGACAAGAGTGGCACTCCGCAAAATCGCGTTCACGTTGACGCGAAGCATCATTAAATCACGCGGACTCAGGGGATAGCCACCTGGAAACTGATTCGTGATCCGGGGCAAACGCGGAAAAAACTCGGCTTTTGCGAGGCCTACAGTAGAAGAGCAGTTCGAGATTTCAGCTGTTTACAGTGGAGTGGAACGCGGCACCTTCGAGCAGAGGCTGGAGGCTTTGCAGGACCTGCGGAAAATCAGCGGCGAGAGTAGTTACCGTTAGCACGCCAACGGACGATCCGCTCCGAGCATAAATTCGCCGGTAGACGAGTTCCCTGCCGTCCTTCGTCGAGTGGCGGACGTCCACGGCCATGCTTTCGTCGGCGCCGCCAACCCGGGGCGGCATGGTCGGCTCGATTTTTGGATCACGTAGGTAACCGCGCAGCGTGCTGATTTGCGATTCGACGAACTGTTGCAGGGTGATGCCCCCAAGAATCTCTTCGCTGGCAGCCACGCTGCCTGGAAATTCTTCGTGACCCGATTGCTGAAGCCCGAACCCTTCCTGGATTTGCCAATCGGCGGGTGCGGCCGGGAACGACCAGCCCATGACCGCGAACGCAGCCCCGCCAGGACCCATCACGCCTCGCGCGGCAGGAAGGTCCCTGAATTTTTCCGCAATGTGCGGTGCGACACCGGGCGGCGGCACGCTCTGGGGCAACTGCTTGGCCCTGCCACTAGCTGAATCCTCAGCAGCGCGCGGCGGCTCAACAACAGCCGGACGCGAAGGCGCCACGTGTCTATCGAGTTCAGACGTCGGTATCGCTGGCGGCTCGGAAGCGATCTCCGGAACCGACTCGACGCGAGCGGCTTCGCGCGCATCGCTGCCCGGCGAGGGCTCCTGAGAATTTGCGGGCGCACCTTTCGGCTGTTCGACGGGCCAGCCCGAGCGAGGCGGTGGAGGTGATGACGGCTCCTCAGCGCGAGGGGTTGGTTCGGCAGGGCGACGCCGCTGGGGCGGAGTGGGCGGCGGAGCAATTCCCTGGGGGGGCGGCGCAACTTCTTCGGGAGGCATCAACGACGCGAGTTTCGCGTCGGCAACAATTTTCACCGCGAAAATTGTTTGACCCGCTTTGATTTCATCCCCGTTTGCAAGCATGGCATGTTGAATGCGCGCCCCATTGAGGAATGTGCCGTTGCTGCTTTTGCGATCCACCACACGGCTGCCCGATGGGCCGCATTCAAACGCAAAGTGCTCACCGGACATGAACGTGTCATGCGGCAAAGCAAATTGCGCACGCCCTGCCGCCCGCCCCACAGTGATCGACTCTCCCGTCCTTAAGCCGATGACCTTTCCGGTCATCGGCCCATTTCGAATTTCGAGAATCAATCCCATCTGCTCATCTTCCAGGATCGCTCAACACTATTATCACTCCACGCCATCAGGCCACTCTGATCTACAGCATCCCTGCCCTTCGGCCGTTAGGGTTGTGCAATCCAATCACCTGGATCGCATCAGGATCCACGCCACAAAAAATCCGACGCTCATTGCCGCACAAGCGGCGGCCACCGATGCAAAGAGAACGGTACCCAAGCGGTCGATCTCGATCACCGCAAAATCAGGATGCTCGGGATTAAAATGCACGGTAACTTGCGATCCAACTGGGTACCTTGCAAGAACCTCGCGCAACTTGGCACTTGGAGGAGTGTCAACGGAACGCGCAAATTCCGAATAAAGTTTTGTAGAAATGTGGTGCCCAACAAATGTCTTGCCATTCACGTCATACTGATATTCCACAAACGGCTGCCAAGCGAGCTGGTACCGACGGTCGGCAGTTTCAGCAGTGGTGTGGCGTATTTCGGAACTCAAAATTACGGCTTGCGTTGTGGGCCACGAACTCACCTCAACTTGATGACGATAAACAACCCAGGCCCCTGCCCCCAAGCCGGCAGCAAAAATCAGCCCAGCAATGGACAGTGAAAGGAGGGTAGACATTCCGGATTTTCCATCGAGCCGGATCAACGTACGAGGCGCCACGCGCCACCTATGAAAGATACAGTAATATCGAACGGAATCGTGTTTGCCTCCGACGTCGCTGTAATGGGAGCAGAGCCCCGCGCGGAGGTGATACGGACCAAACGTGCCTTTCCTTCGAGTTTGAATTCCAGTGTTGGCGCGACGGAAACGGACCAGTTCTTGGCGCTCATCAGTGACTCCAAAAAACCTTGGAATCCCTGCGTCATGCGAGCCGGATCCAATCCGAGCGAGCGGGAGAGTTCCTGAGACTTGGGAGCGTTGAGCGTAGTGAGAGTTTGCACGTCGCGCTTGCGCAATGCCGAAGCATATTCTCGCACAAATGTTTCGAGAGCCGGACGATCAACTTGGATGGGAGGAATCTGGCTCCAAGGGGGTGGTGGAAAAGGCAAAGGTTGCACTTGAAATTTGCCCTCGAAGACAGTCTTCATTTCTCCAGGTGTGAGCGGCATTAGTTTCGAATCCCATTCAAAGCGCAGCAGGCTGCCTTCCTGACCGGGGTCTTTCCCTTGCTCGCCTTTTTGAAGTGTCAAAGTAAAGACGGGCGCCTCCTGAGAATTCTGCGGCGACTGGTTCGGCGCTCGGGATCTTTTCTTCGGTGAGGGCGGAGACGGCAAGCCCAACTGAATCCTTACTTCGTTATCTCCAGAGAACAAAAGTGGGTTGATTTTCTCGGAATAGGAAGACAAAATCCCGCCATCCTTGCTGTAAACGGTGACGTCATTCACTTGCACCGAAACGAGCAGGCCCTGCGATTCTAACGACAACACCCAGAGCAGCAATAATTGAGGCATTTTATTCTCCCGATCCCGCGGCTTCCTGCTTAGTCAACTCGATTACGTGGGTGAATCTTTCACTTTCCTTGACGAGGGGGTATGCCCGGTTATACTCAAAGATGCCGCCGGCGGCTTTAAAGGTCACAGTTGCCACGATCCCTGTCCACTGGAAGAAAAGCTCGATCTCAGGGTCTTGCTTTGCAATGAATTTGGCGCCGGTTCGCAAGCCCGTTCCGCCCGCGACCTCGGCGCTAAGGACATCCTCGCTTACCAAGTAGAGGTTTATAGAAAGCTTGCCTTTGATCATACCGAACAGCGAGACTTCGGTTTTTTCGTACTTGGACTTATTCTGCTCAGGTTCGTAGTTAAAGGCCACTTCAACCGTGAAACTTAGTCCGCCTTCGATGGTGAAATAAACGCCAGCTTTAAGCCAATGCTGAAGCGGAGCAGGAACAACATTGAGAGGATAGATGGGGACGGGGCCAAGCTTGAAACCGAGAAAGGGATCGAACGAGCCGGCTACCGTCGTTTCACAGAACGCGCGAGCGGATTTCTTATATTCCTTCCATTGCTGGCTGTATTCAATGGAGCCCACGAACCAGCCACGCTCGAGCTTTATTTTTTCTTCCTTTTCAATCGGAAGGTGTTCCAACACTTTCTTAATCTTCTTGCGTACCTCTTCAAAATCGATCTTGCCACTCAGTTTGTCGGGCGGGTATGCGCGAATCTCGACGAGGGGTGCGCTGCCCTGGCATGCAGCCAAATTCACGCGATAGGTCTGAGGGCTGACATGATGAAGGCCCAGCCAGCCCCCAAAAAAAGCGGGCTTGAATGTCTTAGCCAAGAATTTGGTGTGGCTACCCGTCTCGTGAGAGGTCCACATTCCTGAGATGTCCCAGGCGATATGTTCGCCGCAGCCGCCCTCCAATTCAGCCGTGCAATTAATGGAATCGCCGAGACTTCCATAGGAGTCAGGCACAACGCACAACAGACCGCTGGAAGGTTTTCTTCCGTGTTCGCAAGTGATGGAACTCGACTTTACCTTGCACGGCCGCGGGGGCTTACCAGGAAGAGGGGTGGAAGCAATGTCCTTGGCGGGTGCAGGTGGTGGTCCCGGACAGATTTGCGTGCTGCCCGTCAAGGGCCTGTTGGTGACGGAATTTGCCTGAGAGTTTGCGGCGCGCACCTGAGCAGCGCATTGATTCGCAGAAGCTTTTTCGACTTTGCCTCCGTGACCCTGATAGCTCTTCATCCATTCATTCCGAAGCTTCGCGTGCTTTGGGTCGCAGGCCTGGATGGGCAGCCGCTTGCCGTTGACCACCATATCCGGATGATTTGCATAGAAATCATCGTTGGCCGCCTTGGTAGCGGACTTAGACAGAGGTATGGAAGCACGAATCATGTTTCTCGTTTGACCTGCTAGTCGGGAGCTCCGAGCGTCTGTGTACCACTCTCGAGACGGACGGCCAGCGTTTCGAGCGCCTGCTGCATGCGAGTTCGTGGTTCCGCGTTCGAGTTCGTAAGAATAGTCTTAAGCCATTGATATTCAGGCTGCAAGTCGAAATTCGGCCCGAGAAGAAAGGACAGGAAGATAAACTTGGAAATCTCCGGCCGGTTGAGGAAGCCGCAATGCAGCGCGGTCTGGGCAGCATAGCGAATCTGCTCACGCGATGCGTTTTCTCCGAGCATCTCGCAGTCTTCGGGAAAATGGCCTTTGAGCCATACGGCGGTGCGATTCTCGAAAGCAGGATAGTCATCCTGGAGCGCCTGAAACTGCTCTTGACGAATAGTTATCATGAGTTTGCGACTCGAGTGAGGGAAAAAGGATTACGCGGGAGCAAGGTGAAGCTCCTTTTGGGCGGCGCCTTTGGGGCCGCGGGTGAAGTGGAGAGCTGTCGCGGGATCTTCGGCTTCGAGGAGGAACTGTTTTACGGGGCCGAAGAATTGGGTGGTTTCTTCGTGAAGGCACGTGGGCAGGAAAAGGCGGAGGACCCGGGGGTCGTAGTAGCGGAAGTAAACTTGGGTGCCGTCGGGAAGTTTGACGTTGAGGAAATGACGGAAGTGGGTGCGGAGATCTTTGAGAGGCGCATCGCAGGTGAGGAAGACTCCCCAGCTTTTGGACCAAGCTTGTTGGACGAGCGTTTCGAGGAGAGCAGATTTTTGCGGGACGCGGACGAGGTATGGCGCGAAGTGCGCGAGTTGCGCGCCTTGCGGGCCTTCGTAGAGAGATTGATATTCCTCTTTTGATTCTAGAATGACTTTTAGGACGCTCGGCTCACGCGAGGCGTCGAGAAGGGCATAGAGCGGCTGAAAATCTTTGCGGAGCAGATCCTGCAAGCGAGGCTGCGCGGGCGCGGGCGCTGGAGGTCTGGGAGCCGGGGGGGCTACGGGGAAAGACGCGGGATGAAACGAAGGTGCTGGAAACGAAGGGAGTTCGCCCGGCTTCAGTGGAGCGGCGGCTGGTGGGGGAACTACGGAAGGAGTAGCGGGCCGAGGTGGCGCTGACTTGGATGTTTCGGGCGGTTCAGGTGCAGGTTGGGAGCGAGCGACGCGGGGGGTCGCCTCGGGAAGCGTATCCTCACGCAGCATGCGAACAATGAAGACGGTGTTGCCGGCACGGATTTCGTCGCCGTTTGTGAGAGTGGCTTCTTTGACGCGCGCGCCATTGAGGAACGTGCCGTTGCTGCTGTTAAGGTCGAGAAGGCGGCAGCCTTTTTCGGTATGCTCGATTGCGAAGTGCAGTCCGGACATGAGTTTGTCGTCGGGGAAAGCGTGATCCGCTTGAGAGGTGCGGCCGATGCGGAGAGAACCGCCGGGGACGAGCGCGAGTTTGGCGCCCGCGTTGGGGCCGGAGCGGAGTTCCAGAACGGCTTTCATGTCAGCCTCGACGAACCCGCAAACAGCACGAGACTTATTTCACTGAATGGCATATTGCTGGCGCATCCGCTTATATTCTTCCGCAAGATCCTTGTCCGCAAAACCAAGAGAGGCCCAGCCGCGCAGACACTTTACGGCTTGCTCGCGAAGAGCCCGGCGGGAAGCCTGTGCCGGCTGCTCGGAAGTGTAGTGCAGAACGAGAGACAGGCTGCTGAGATTCCGTAGGGCCAGTCTGGGATCAGCCTGGCCGGAAAAAGAAGTGCAAAGGAGATCGAGAGCAGCGCTGCTATGCGCTTCCCACGTATTTTGCGTGATGTTGAAGGCAACGAAGCCAAAACTAAACGCGCGAACATCCGGGGAAGGGCCAGCCTGCTTGAGGATGTTACGAAGAGCAGGCTCGATTTCTTGCCATGGGGCACCAGCATGCGCGAGCGAGCGCAATGCGACACGGTAACCTTCGCTCATCGACGCGGATGAGAGGTAGCCAAGCCAACGGCGAATTCGCTCCTTGGGATCAGTAAGGCGCTGGATGGATACGATGTCTTTTACCATCGCACCAAGATCCTGTTCGCCCGTTCCGCCCGGCAATACTTTGCGGATGGTTTGGGAGTCCGCGCCAGAGAAAAACAAGACGACGGCCCCGTCGGGTACGAGTTCACCGTAATCCTGTTCCCAGCGAGGGTTCTGCGTAGGAACAGGTGACATGAAGGAGTGTTCGAGTTTAGAAAAGGCAATGGGCTGGGGAACCGAGGAGCCTTTGAGAGTTACCGGGTCAGCGAGTTCGGCTGTAATTTTCCACTTGAGAGGAAAGCCGTCCGAGCCGGGCTGGGAGACTTTCAATACGTCTTTATGATAATGCGAAACGCGGCCCGCGATGATCGTGGAGCTTGAGGCCACGAGAGTTTCTGGACCAATGCGGAAGATCTGGTCAGCCCGATCCTCCGCGGCATCATTCGGCAACATGTGGCCTCCTAAGACTAAGATCGCGAATAGAACGAGTGCGCGCATAGGTTCAGATTGGCGGCTGAGCAATGATATTCGACGTTTGCGAGCTATTAAAGAACGGGTCCGCAAGATTGGGGGATGTCGGCCCCTTGCCAACTCCAACTCCGCCGATCTGAACGGGACTGGAAGCAGGAGTGCAGCGGCTTCCCACGGCTTTGGTAACGTCGACGATCACATCGAGGTGCATGGACCAATCGAAATGACGGAGATAAACGAAAGAGCCAGGAATATCGAAGAGAGCCCAGTCGATGCACTGGACAACGAGCCAAGCGGTGAAGCTATTGGAGAAAAAGATTTGGCGAAGCGCGCCGCCAGGTGCGCCAGCGCGGGGATCCTGCCAACCGGCTGGCAAAGAAGGACTGTCCTCGTGATGAGCGGTGGCCTTATCGCCGTCTTTAAGAAAGCCCATTACGAAAGGCTCATGATAAAAAGGCTTTTGGGCATCGGGATCCCAGACATCGCGGATGGGCATAGGACAAGACCAGGTGAGAAGAGCTTTTGCGAAGCGGATACGGCGGTCGTTAGTAAGCATGGTCTGAAGCCAACCGACCTGGAAATTCGTGGCGCAATCATCTTTTCGCGGGCAGGACGGATCAAGCTTAATCTGGACCTCGGGATCGGTCTTCATTTCCGGGAGACCGGTGGCTGAATCATTCCAGAGAGTGACACCCGCGGGCCGTTCGTTGCCGCCCGCGGCGACTCTGCCGCCAGCGACGGCGTCGTTTGTGACGACAAAATCGATGGCGTGAATGGTGACAGGCAGATTGGCAACGGCGCTTCCCTGGGCAGTCACGTAGTTGAGGGAGACGGTGGCTTTCTGAGCGGGAATATTGGCCTTGTCATTGTCCGGTTTGAAACTGCGGAGAAAAACCGTATCCCCTTTTTTCGCGGGCTTGCCTTTGGCGTCGACGAGATCGGCTCCAGTGACGGTCCATTCAAAATCCCCGCCTACGGGCGCGCCAACTGCTTGCAGCTTAAAAATGTGACCGGGACAGGCGACGGCGGCTTCGGGGATGATTTTGACGGAAGGGGGAAGAACGGCGTCACAGGGAGAAGAGTCTGAAATCCGCTGGTAGAAGCGGCAAGCGAAAGTGTCGCGCTGATCTTCGAAGTGACGCTCCTCGCCAGAGAGGCGCCGAGAGCGGCGCTGATCGCCGGGATCGGAGCCGCCCCAAAAGCGTTTTTTGCAAGCTGCGGGACCTTCGGTCGCGGTGGGACAAGGCCATTTCGCTGGGTTGATGCGGCTACCCTTGCGGAACATGAGGATAAGGACGCGGCGGTTGGGTGAGTTGCCGACGTTGCGCTCGTCCAGGGTGGCCTGGTTCGCTGGATCTTTCGTGTCTCCGCGCACAGCTTTATCGAATCTGTCCTGATCCTCTTTCGAGAAGAGGAGCAAAGGATTGAATTCGCCGCAACCTTGATAGTCGCCCTTGCCACTGGCATCGGCGCCTCGCGCGAGAAAATCGGTTTTGGCGAGTTTTAAAGCGGGCGGACAGAGCTTCTGCAAATAAGCCTGGATGAGGGCGGGATCCTGGGTTCCGGAGGGCAGGCCGGTGAAGCTCTGCATCATGTCGCGCTGATTCGATCCCCAGTTTTCCTTGCCGGCGTTGTCGCGCCAGAGTTTGAGAGCCGTGCCGGAATCACTATTGAAAATCAAGAGAGCGTAGATGGCCATGGCACGGCGGCCGCTGAGAAGTTTGTTGTAGTCGTCATCGCCGACGGGGTCGGCATGGCCGAAGACGGAAAGGGGGCAGTCCGGGTGATCCCGGACGAGGCTGACGAGATTCAGCAATTCAGAGCGGATATCGTTGGGCGTGCCGGCGGAGGCCGCGGAAGGGTCGGCAGCAACGAAGGAGGAGTCGAAGGCGAAGCGGATGTCGTCGACGCGCCAGCAGGCGATGGGAATTAGAGGAAGACGGGTGTTGTTGAACTCTGCAGCCGTGGTGGGAGCCACAAGGAATGTAGGCGAGCCCGCGGAGGGATGGAGGCCATGGACACCGCCGTCAGAGGCGCCGTGAATGACACCTTTTTTATCGTCGGCCATAATCAATCAGAACGGATTCACGGTTTCCGCCGGTGGAGTGAAGCCAAAATCCGAAGGCGTTAACATCCGTGCACCTGTTTGAGCTTGGATTGAGTCTGAGGGCCGCAGTCGCCGTCGACTTTTAGGCCGTGGTCGCACTGAAATTCTTCGACCGCCGATTCGAAAGCGTCCTCATCGGAGCCGTCAAGCTTACCCACAAAATAGCCCAGATTATTCAGGCGCGCAGCTTGGCCGGAGATTTCCTCAACGGGGTCGAGATGGCCGATTTTGATAGGGATGACTTCGTTGGCAAAAGGGGTTTGGTCGCCACGAATGGTGAGAACACCTTCCTTGGCATCGAGTGGGATTTCCTGCTCGAGTTTGCCGTGGCCGTCGGTAGTAAGCTGGAAAATCTGGCCGTCCACAAGCAAGGCGCATTGCGCGCCTGCGATGGGCTTTTCGTAGATGTCTTCGAGGACAAGGCGGAGCTTGAGAGTTTCCTTGTCAACGACGAAAGTGTGGCGCTTGTCGGTTGTGCCGGACTCTTCTTTTTCTTCCTTGTCGGGGATGAAAACTTCATCGCCGGGGAAAAGGATATTGGGATTCTTGCGGAGTTTTTTCAGATCGGCGTTTTCGGGATGGTCCCAAAGGATCTTGTAGTCGGGAAAGCCGTAGGCCTTGGCAATCTGAGAGAGATGCTCGCCTTGCTCCACAATGTGAACGTCGGACATGGTCGAATCCTCGGTATACAGCCCAGCGAAATGTGCCAGCCAGGGAAGCAACCCAAACTCCAAAGGCAGCCTATTTCTTACGCCAGGACTTTTTGTCGAGCTCGGGAAATGTAATTTTGCAATTTCCCGGATCGATTCCGTCCACTCTGGCACGGCCCTGCGAATCAAGATAACCTTCCGAGTCCGTCCCGTCCGGAGCGGTGACGCGATACTTCTCGTTCGGGACGGGCTTGCCAGCTTTGTCGAGCAGTTCGACCTCGACCCAGTGGCCGGTTTGGGAGGCGACAGAACCTGCCGCACTGGACAAGGACTCTCAACCGGGGCATGGGTGAATGAAGGGCATGCCGGTCTGCGCGGCTTGTGCCAAAGCTTCGCCTGCCGTTCCGGGGCTGCCGGAGGCAGACGAGGGGCCGGTCGTGCCGCTGCCGCTCATGGCTTGCGCCAACAAAACCATCGGCGGCACGGGAGGCACGACTGTCGGTGAGCCCATGCCGACGTCGCCGATCATGACCGTGGGGCAGCCCATGATGATGGGATTGACGGGGCCGAGGGCGAGGCCGGGGATTTCCATCACGATATCGCCGAGGCGGCAAGCCATCATGTTGTTGATGAGCACGGTAGGACTGCCCATCATCACCATGCCGACGCCGTCGGCGCCACTGATGCTGACTGCGGGGCAGGCGTGTTGATCGATCATGGCGCGCCAAGCAGGTAGACCTCCGATAAGCACATTGACACTGCCCGGACCCGGCATGAGGGGCATGCCGTGGGTGGTGGGGTCGAGGATTCGTGCGGCTGGCGGCATTTTGGAGACTCGCGACTACTGGTTGAGCTTCCCACCTTTCGTGCCATCGTCGGCAGTGTCCGGATCTTTGGGATCCGCGGGAGAATCGGGACTATCGGGAGAAGACGGGCTAGCACTTTGAGCGCTGCCGGGGGCGCCGCCGCTATTGATGAGGACCATGGTTCCCTGAATCGAGACGCCGGCAGGGCCGATATCAATGAATCCGCCGGGGCCGACCAAAGAGAGCTGCATGCCAGCTTGGATGACAACATTCATGCCGCCGGTGATGTAAACGGCCTGAGTGGCGGAGAGAGCATCGGTCATGCCGACACTGACATTTCTGTTCTGGCCGATGGTGATGGACTCGTTCTGGCCAACGTTCTCCATGCGGCTTTGGCCGATGGTGACGGATTCGTTGTTAGCGACTTGCTCCTTGCGATTGCCGCCGATGGTGATGGATTCGTCGGAGCCGACTTGCTCCATGCGCTTCGCGCCAATCTGGATCGAGGTGTCTCCGGCGATCTTTTCGATGAATTTGCCGGAGACCTGCGACTGTTTGTCCCCGGCGACTTTTTCAAACTGGCTGGACGCCACAACCATGTGGCGGTTTGCGCCGACATACTCGCGAGATTCTTTTTCGACGCGCCAATCCATGTCCTTCTCGGCGTTCATGAAGATTTGCTCGTCGCCCTTTTTGTCTTCGAAGCGCAGCTCGTTGTAGTTACTGGAGCCGCCGCCTTTCGTGCTGCGGGTCATGAATGTGGTGCGCGTCTGGTTGTCGGCCAGCTTGTAAGGAGGCATCTGCTCGTCGTTGTAGACGCGGCCGGTGATCAGCGGGCGGTCGGGATCTCCTTCGAGAAAATCAACAATCACTTCCTGGCCGATGCGAGGGATGTTGATGGAGCCCCAGTTCTTTCCAGCCCAGGGTTGAGAGACGCGCACCCAGCAAGAGCTTTTTTCGTCCTTCTTACCTTCACGATCCCAGAAGAATTGGACTTTTACGCGGCCATATTTATCGGTCCAAATTTCCTCGCCGGACTTTCCCGTAACGACCGCTGTCTGAGGGCCCTGGACGAATGGCCGAGGAGTGGTGCGCTGCGGGCGATACAACACGGAATACGGAATACACCGGAAGTGATTGGAATAGTGCTCGCCCGACTCCGTGCCGGCGCCCATGTAGCTGCTGCCGACGGTTGCGGAGTGCTGGACCTCGGTCAACAAATAGGTCTGGTTCTGATCTGTGCGGGAGTGGCCGGAAAGATCGAAACGATAGCCGGAGGCAAAGGTGCGGCAGGTTCCGGAGCCTACTCCAATCAGGTGAATTGTTTCTTCCTCCTGCATGCGTATCTGGGTGCGCGATTCGCCTTCGGCCTTTTTTGTATATTCGCCGGGATAGTCGAAGATCTCGTAGCTGTCGTTGCCGCCCACCTTGAAAATGGTATCTTCCTTGGCCAACAAGCTGGTGCTGGGAGTCTCGAAGTTGTAGTCCGTCAGCGAGTACTTGCCGGGCCGCAACTCCTGCTCAAGATTCCACGAACCAACTAAATCCTCGTCTTTCAGATAGACCCCGCCGGTAAAATCCAGGCGGGCTTTGGACTGGCTGGGGCAGGGTTTGTGCACAGTGGTTTTGTTGCCCATCACGAGCGTGTGCTTGTTCTTCTCATGCTCGAAGAAATAAAAGATTCCGTACTGTTCCATGAGGCGAGAGACAAAATTAAAGTCCGTCTCGCGGTATTGGACGCAATACTCGCGCTGTTCGAAATCACCCTGCAAGGAATTGCGGAAATCTCCAAAACCCCGATCCTTGAAAACCTTGGCGACGATATCCGGAATGGTCATATTCTGAAAGATGCGGCAATCGGCTCTGCGCGTGAGAAACCAAAGCCAGGGAACGATTTCGGCGTGGTAGTGGGTGAAGCGCTCGTCCATTCCGGTCTGCGCAAAGCGGCTGACGTGGCCATTAAAGTAGCGCTTGCTTCCATCGGCAAGTTGAACGGAAATAGTGACCTGCTTCCCTATGATTTTGGTGAAATCAATGGATGCATTCTCCGAGAAGAGCTCGGCGGAAATCCTGAAGAGACGGGAGATGGCTTCCTGGGCGGAGAAACCGGCGAGGAGAAACACGTCCTTGCCCAAAGGGGTGTCGATAGCAATGATGCGATTGTCTTGCGTGTAGGCCATGATCGCTAGACACCCTCTCTCACTGAAAATCGCCGGGCAGGAGCCGCGGATTCGCGGGCCGTTGCCGCCGAGCCGGGCGAAACGGATACGGCATTGTGAACCAAGAAAAAATCGCTGAAAAGCCTAATCGTCCAGTTCCTCCGATGAAGAAATTCTTTCGCAAAATGCGTTGACGTGACTCCTGCCGGGCAGCTTCTTAATGCCCCGCGGCCTGCGCTTGCCTCCAGAAAGATAACCCTCCACTTTACGCGTAAGTGAATGCTCCGTTCTCTCCAACCGAAACGTGGATCGCAGCCGGCTTCTGGCGCTCCGCCATGCGGCCCAGCAGATAGCGAGACACGTCCGGCAGCATGGTATTCGTCAGGATGTTATCCACGTTGCGCGCGCCCGATTCGACTTCCGTGCAGCGCTTGGCGACCTCGGCGACTACGGCTGGATCGTAGGTCAGCTCGATCTTGTGGTTTTCCAGGATGCGACGCTGAATCTTTTTGAGTTTCAGCGTGACGATCTGCTTCATGGCCTCATCGCGCAACGGGAAATACGGGACGGTCACAAGACGCCCCATAAAAGCCGGTTTGAAGATCTTGTTCAGTTCGGGTTTTAGCGCTTTGGCCAGTCCGTCGGCGCTAGGAGTAGTCTCCGGATCGGCTGTCAGCTTCATCAGTAGGTCGGTGCATGCGTTGGAGGTAAGAATGATGATGGTGTTTTTGAAATCGATTTCGCGGCCTTCGCCGTCTTCCATCATTCCCTTGTCGAAGACTTGATAGAACAATTCGAGAACGTCGGGATGAGCCTTTTCGCATTCGTCGAGCAGCACGACAGAGTAGGGCCGGCGGCGCACGGCTTCGGTCAAAACGCCGCCTTCGCCGTATCCAACATAGCCCGGAGGCGCGCCTTTCAGGCTGGAGACGGTGTGTGCCTCCTGGAATTCAGACATGTTGATGGTGATGAGATTGCGTTCGCCGCCATACAGAAAATCGGCAAGGGCGAGTGCCGTCTCGGTTTTGCCAACGCCGCTGGGGCCGACAAGCATGAAGACCCCGACCGGCTTGACGGGATCGTCCATGCCCGCGCGGTTCGTGGAGATGCGCTGGGCGATTGCTTCGAGGGCGTGATTCTGTCCAATCACACGGGCGGCCATGAGATCCCGCAGATTCAGTATCGTATTAATCTCATCCTGCTGCATCTTTCCGACAGGAATACCGGTCCACGCGGAGATGACTTCGCCAACGATCTGAGTGTCCACGCAAACGCGCATCAGTGGAGAATCTCCCTGGATGGCATCGAGCTCAGCGTTCAATTTTTCGAGTTCGGCGCGCAGCGCAGCGGAATCGGTGGCGGGCTGAGCAGCGGTGCCCGCGGCGGTAGAGACAGCCGGAGGCGCGGCTGAAGCAGCAGGGACGGCGGCCCCTTCGAGCTGCGTGCGGATATTGCGGATGCGCGAAACGAGCGACAGCTCCTTGCCACGCCGTTCTTCGAGTTTCTTCAAGCGAGCCGCCACTTCCGTTTTTTGTGAGGCGATCCCAGCGAGTCTTTCGGAATGGTCGACTCCAACCGCTGCCTCGCGTTCGAGAACGCGCTGCTGCACCTCGAGGTCATCGACCTGGCGCAAAGCGTCTTCAATCATCGGAGGAGTTGCGTTTTGGCCAAGCGAGAGGCGCGCGCAGGCCGTGTCCATCACGCTGACCGCTTTGTCCGGCAGTTGGCGGCCGGCCAGATAACGATGGGAGAATTTGGTCGCGGAGCGCACCGCTTCGTCGAGAATTCGCACGTTGTGATGCTTTTCGAGAGAGCTGACAATGCCCCGCAACATCACCATGCATTGTTCTTCGGTGGGTTCTTCGACTTTCACGACCTGGAATCGACGCGCCAACGCCGCATCCTTTTCGAAGAATTTCTTGTACTCGGACCAGGTCGTGGCCGCGATCGTACGGAGCTCGCCGCGAGCCAATGCGGGCTTGAGCAGATTCGCCGCGTCGCCCTGCCCTGCAGGGCCGCCGGCTCCAATCATGGTGTGAGCCTCATCGATAAAAAGAATAATGGGAGAGGGGGAGGACTTTACTTCCTCGATGAGGCCCTTGAGGCGGTTCTCGAACTCACCCTTGACGCCGGCGCCGGCCTGCAGCAGCGCGAGATCGAGGGAGCGAATGGTCACGTTCTTCAAAGGCGGTGGAACGTCGCCGGCTGCAACGCGCAAAGCAAATCCTTCGACGACCGCGGTCTTTCCGACTCCCGCTTCACCGGTGAGGATGGGATTATTCTGACGGCGGCGAGTGAGAATATCGATGATTTGGCGGATTTCGTGATCACGGCCGAGGACGGCGTCAATTTTGCCCGCTTTGGCGTTCGCCGTGAGGTCGATCGTGAATTGATTCAGGTTCTGCTGCTTCCCGGCCGCGGGAATTCCGGCAGCGCCTTTGGGCAAGCCCTCGACGCCGAGCGGAACGGCCTGGGCGGTTTCCTGATCTTCCGGCGAACCGGCCACGATGTTCCAGAAATCGTTGTGAAGCGCTTCGGCGCTGATTTTTTGAAACTCACGAGTGACCTCACGGATGAGGCGAGAGAGATCGCCGGAGCTGGCAATTGCGAGGATGCAAAAGCCGGTGCGGACTTGCGCGGAGCCGAAATCGAGCGAGCCGATGTTCCAGGCTTCGGAGAGCATATCCGTCAACGAAGGGCTGAAGGAGGGGGTACGCGCGTTTCCAGACTTTAGCTTATCGAGACTGCGGGTGAGATCGCCCGTGAGGCGTGACTTATCGACGCCAAACTGCTTCAGGATGCGCGGAAGATCGCTATCTGTGACGTCGAGGAGCTTAAGAAGGAAATGCTCGAGCTCAATGTCGTAGTGAGTGCGCGCGAGACAAAAACCCGCCGCTGCCTCGAGAGCATTCCGGGTGGTATCGTTCAGTTTTCCAATCAGACCTTTCAGATTTGCCGTCATGACGTCCTCACTTCGCTAAACATTGAAAATCGTTTCTTCCGGGTGGCGGTCCATGGGCTTCGATTTCATCCAAGTGACCCAGCCGAGCTGTGGCGCGCCATCGCCTTCTCCACCGAGTTGGCAAAGGGGGACCTCTTCGCGATTGAGAATAAGTTGTACCTCGAAATCGATTTCTTCGTTAGTCCAAAAGCGTAAGAGAGCGCGAAGCGGTTTGAAGGCGGTGCCGTTGGGCAAAAAATCGAGATAGTCTTCGAGGCCAACCGGACCGATGCGAATGCGTGCGCGTGCCTGTTGGTTCCAGACCTCGTCGCCGACGACGGCGCCAAGACCTAATTGCTCGGAAGGAGTAGAGCGGTCGCCGATGCAGCATTCCGTGGCGTCGTCCAACTGAAACCATCCTCCGACCAGCTGTATTACTTCAACGGGCACCTCAAAATAGTCGTTCAAGAGCAACTCGAGCGCGTGGGCGGAGTGCGGGCGCTGGCCGAGAATGCCGGCAAAAAAAAGAAATGCGTCGTCGGGAACCGCCAAGCGATCCTGCAAGCCGGCCGTGCCGAGACCGATCAGATCGAGCAGATGGTGGGAGAAGCGATCGCGCTCGCCCCGCTCGTAGGAAATCGCGAAGCGATATTTTTCCCAGGCCTGATAGAAAAAGGAGAGCATGCGGTGATGGAAGAGGTCGAGAAAATCGCGCAGCGTCCTGTCGCCGGAGCGCAGCCGCGCGATGATGAGCGTCGTGTAAAAATGAGGCAGGGGCCCCTGTGGGCCGGTAACGCCCATAAAGTTCACGGCGAGAGACGGCGGCTTGCCCTCAGGCCAGTCGATGCTTTGAATTTCGCTGGCCGGAAAGGAGAGAGAGGGAAAAGCGCCGAGGCGCGCGACCTCTTCGGAAGGATTCGTGAAGCGGCCGACAGGCTTGCGGTCCGGCAGCATTCTCTCAAGCAGACGGATAGCCTGGAAGAACTCGAAGCGATACGGCTCGTTGCGGAGCTGCTCTTCGACTTCCGAAAAATCTACAGGAGAATCACTTCCCCCGCCCGGGGTGGCCATTGACGGAGAAGCTCCTTTCTTTGCTGGGTGCGCACGGCAAGCTGGCTAAAACTGTTCAGCGAAGCATAGTGGCCCAGAAAACGCTCCAGTATGCTGGCGAAGAGGAAAACGCCTCCGCCCACGAATTGTTCTTCATCAAATTCCATTTCGACCCGGTGACCGCGCACGAAGCCGATGCCATTTTCCGAAATGACACGCGCAAAATGGCGCGTGCTGGCCAAGTGCATTAATCCGGCGACTTGCCTTTCGTTGTAGCCGGATTCACCGAAGGTGTAGAGGCGGAGGATTTCCTGGAGGGACTCCTTCCCTTCCTCGACGATGGAAAGATAGTTCAGAGAGAGATGCGAGATGAGCCGCCACAGCATTCCTTTACCTGTCGGAGGACGAACGGAGGCAGAGGGCTTGCGCAAAGCGACGATGCGCTTGATCGAAGTGATTCCTTCGAGTTCGAAATCGCCGCGTTCATTGCCCATCGGAAGGCGATGCGGCAAGTCTCGATTCGAACAGGTGCAATGAATCGTGGCGGTGTCCGTCTCGGGATGGAGCGGGCGTCCGCTGAGATCGAGAAACGCGATATAAACATCCGTGCCTTCGTCATCACGGCGGGTGGAAGCCTGGCGGCGTGAATGCCAAAAACCTCTGGGACGCTCGCGATGGCGGGAAGTGGTATGCCGAAAACGATAAAAAGGCTCGAATTTCAAAACTTCGTGCGTCTCCGGGTCGGGGGAAATGACTTCTTCGATGGAAAATATCTCCATGGCGCGGCGGCGGCGCACATCGGGGACGATCTGGTACTCGGTGTGGGTCTGATCCAGTCGGATGGGCTCGGCGGTATGCGGGAAAAGGTTGACCGCAGGAGAACAACCCAGCCGAAGAGTCTCTTCCGAAACGTTTAATTCCAGTGTCTGCTGGCGTTCGCTTCGTTCGAAACGCGAGATGAGAAATACGACTTCCACTCGCGGGCCAAAGCCGGAGGTTCGGAGATTTTCGAGGCCCTTCAAGTCGATGAAAAAGAACTTCTCGGGGAAATGAAAATACTCCTGAAGAAGCCGGTAGCCGGAGAAAGAGCGGCGCGGATAGGGGAGGAGCGCTTCGGAATCTGCGAACCCGGCCGGCTGGAGCTCTGTCCCGGGAAGAGTGATGGCGTGCTTGCGCGTGTTGGGTACACGGTCACGGAGCAGAATCTGGCTGCAGTTGTTGCAAAGCAATTCATAGAGAGAATGAATCAGGCTGCTTTCGCCGTTCAGATAGAACCGCAGCGAGCTCAATTCCAACTTGTCGAAGCTGACATCAGGAAAACATTCGAGCTCGAGGCGCAGAGCGGCAACGGCGTCCTGGGACTTGACCGCGGGGCGCAGGCGGTCCGGTGTGACCCACTGCGCCGAAGCAATTTTCAGGGGCCAAAGAGTGGTATCGAAGCAGGTCTTGAACTTGCAGGGATAGCCGTCGACGGGCTGGGAATACAGCATTGAATCGCGTGGGATCGGAAGACCCGTGCTCAACTTTCCCTGTTCGGGATCAAGATGGAATTGCACGATGGTGGAAGAAGGAATCGGTCGGATGTAATGAGGGTAGAGCACACTGAGCAAGGCTTCCGTGATCTCCGGGAATTCGTCGTCGATCTTGAGGTGAACGCGGGCAGCCAGATAGGCAAAGGATTCGATGAGGCGCTCGACGTGGGGATCTTCGCAGCGGTTGGGATCGAGCAGCAGGCGGGAAGCGACCTTCGGATACTTCTCCGAGAACTCCGCGCCCATCTGGCGCAAATAGGTCAGTTCGCGCTCGTAATACTCGAGCAGCTCGTCACGCACGGTCTTCTCCCGAAATCTGCACTTCCAGGCTGGTCAATTCGATGGACGCGTCGTAGACAACGTGCTCGGGAAGAGGATCGATGCGCAGCATGCCGTCGATTACAAAACGGAGGACGCGGGACTGCCCGGCGACGGGAACCAGCGAAACCCGGACGCCGTCGAGCCGGCCCTCGAATGTTTTCACGGCGGTCTCGATGGACTGCAGAAGTTTATTTTGTTCGTAAAGAAAATTCGCAGGCATCGAGGTGATATCCGGGAGGCCGTAGTAGTAAACGGAACGAAGAATCTCGACAGAGCCCTCCGGAATGATATCGGGCGTGCGACGAGTGTTCAGCAGGTTCTCCAGGTCGCGGCGAACGGCGGTCTTGAGTCGCGCGAGAGAGGTACTGCGCGACATGGGCGCCTCGGATTTGATCTTAGGCTCGTCGTCCAGCAGGCGGTCAAGAAGCGGCAATCGCAAGGGCGCGTTGGCGTCGTAGTCTGGCATCGGTTACCTTAGAGCCAAAGCTTGTCCGGGATCGAGCCGGCAAAGCTTCTGATAAATCTTTTGTTTTTCGGCGTCGTCGCGGCCAAGTTTTTCCGCGCAGCGGTAGAGCAGCGCGAGAGGCTGCGCAACGACGGACGGCTCTTCCCATTCCTCGAGCTTGCGGCGGTCGATTTCTTCCGCTAACTCCACCAAGATCGGATACGCAATGGCTTCGTGCTTGGTCGCCAGAAAAATATTAGCGAGCTGAATGTGCCGTTGGAATCGGCCCCTGCCCGTACGCTCGTTGCCGATTTCACGCGTCAGAATTCCGATGGCTTCCTGTACTCTTCCGGCTCGCGCCGCCTTCATGGCCTGGTCTATGACATCGGGAGCTTTTTCTCCATTCGCGCTTTCGGCTGGCACACCGGTCGACATGGCAGCGGGCACAAACTCCGGCTCGGCAGGAGGCGGCGGAGCGGGCGGCGGCGGGAGTATGCTCTCCTTGATCCACGTTTGTGTTTCGGCGTTGGCCGCGGGCGTGTCGTCCATCATGGAGGCGTTCAACAGATCGGGATAGTCGGTGAGAAGCACCTTAAGCTCAGATCGAATGCCCGCAGCCACGGGATCGAAATCGCTGCCGAGGGCCTCGCAGGAACGCACAACGTAGCGTTGCAGATCGATCCAACCCCGGCCGCAGGGCAGGCTCATGGCCTGCTCGGCGTTTTCCAAAACCTCCGCCCAGTTTGCTTCCATGGATAACTTCTTGATTGCCGTCCGTTTCTCGGTAGGCGGCGCTTCGAGAAGCGCAGGATTGAGAGCGGAGCCCGCTTCTCGAAGTTCCCCCCAACGCATGGCACGCAGCAAGAGGTAAGGAACGGGATTCCGTGGATTTTCATGGCGCAAAAAGTGAGCGACAAGGGCCAGGCGCTGCATGGCATCATCGCGGTCGGCGGGTTCGGCAGTTACGGCCCGCTTCTTGGCGGCGGGGGCGCCAGCAGATGCGTGAGCTTCCGCTTCCTCCAAAGCCGATTCGGCTGTTTCTTCGGCCGGAGTTTCCTCGGCTTCGGAAGCGGGATGGTGATATTGCTTTACCATATCCTGCAATTCCTCGAGAGCCGTGCGGAGATTCGAAAAGTTTGGAGCTTCGCGCCCAAACTTGGAATCCGTCAAGGTTTCGAGGGATTGAATGGATTCCTGGACAGCCGTGATATTCGCAGCGAGCTTTTCGTAGAACGCGTCCCCGGTCGCGCGGACCGCTTCATCAAATTCCTCGGCGGTACACTGTTTCTCCGCGATTGCGGCGGCTCGAGCAGCCGTCTTTGATTCACTGCTTGCGGCATCGGCTTCATAGCCGACGCGCCGCGATTCTTGATACTTGAAGAAATCCAGTTTGCTCTTGGTAAGGGGCAGGCGGCGGACGGCGCTATCCAGCTTCGATCCGACCCAAGTGATGGGCGCGGAACGAAATTCCAGATCGTCTTCTTCTAACTCAGGGTAAAGCGTATCCCAGAAATTTTCGAGAAGACCGCGCAGTAGATCCAACCCTTCGCGAAGCCCGGGTAACTGTTCCTTGAACAACAGCGCTTCGGTCAACCAAGCGGCCACCTGGAGGTCTTTACTCTTGGTGGAAAGAGCCTCCGTAGCCAACTTGATGACCAGAGGATAATCGGCTTTCTTGACTTCGCGGGACCATTCGCCTTGCGGAAGGACCTCTTCTTCCCTGCGCGCTTCGCGAATCTTGTCATAGACAGGATCGTACCGCAGACTTTTGCCGCTGGGATTGTCCCCGGGGATGGGGTTGAGCAGACCTTCGGGCAGGGGCATGGCCGTTAAGAGGCCGTCTGGGCAATCGCGATTTGGACGTTGCGCAACTCCAGAATCGGCCATTCCTCGTCATCGGAAAGCAGAATTTTTTGACCGACCGGGATGGCTTCCCCCTCGTCGGTTTCTTCCCAGACCGTCGCGCGGCCCAGGCGCACGGAGGGATCCTTGGCCTGTCCGGCGAAAGGAGTCAGCACGGGAAGGAGCACTTCACCCAGCTCGCGATCTTCGTATTTGTCCGATGTGCGAACCTTCGCGGGCAGCCAAAGAAGGTCGCGAAGGCGCTTGGGAGGAGCGATCTCGATGGAAGTAAGAAGCGCGAACGGAATCCACATGTAGCTGCCTGCGGCGAAGACTTCAAGGTTTGAACCGATGCGCGGATCACCGTCGCTCAAGGAATGAAAAGGTTTACCGTTGATGCTGACCGACAATTGGCCCAGCGCGGCGGTATTCTTCGGAATGGGATACTGCTTCTTGCTGAAGAGATCGTGGCGGGTGCGCTCGGCATGAAGCGCCGCGTGATAGAGGAGCGCGCCCATTTCCGCGTTGCGGCCTTCACTGCCCAGGATATCGAGCTGTTTTTCCGCGCGGGCGAAATCACCGGAGAAGCAAAGAAGCTCGAAGAGAAATGTGCGGCGCTTCGCATCAGTGGGATTGTCCCGCACCTCGGCGTTCAAGGCCTGAATGGCGTCGTCGAGGCGCCCCGCTTGAAACAATTGTTGGACAGACATGAGACCCCGGATTCAATTGCGGTCCCCGGAAAACTGGGGACGTAACGCTCGGCGCCGTTCCCGGCGGGTGATCCGCGACTGCGAACCACCCGCCGGAAAACGTGCGAAAAGGAATCTACAGCTTCTTGTTGGCCTGGAGATCGTAGGCCGTCATGGTGTTGGCACCCGGCGAGCCGTCGCTACCCTGCGCGGTGTAGTTGTAGTGGATCTTCGCGAAGTTCAGGTGGAAGGTGTCGATGGGCAGAGTATCTTTGTACCCTTCCTCGCCAGCGCTGGACTCGTATCCGGAAACCAGGACCTGCTCCAGCTTGATCTTCATGTACTCGACCTGGGAGCCACCAGCTCTCCGGCAAGTCAGCGTAACTTCCGGAAAATGCTGGCCAGTCGCGCACGCCAACATGAGCTTCGCGGACGCAGAGTCCATGCGCTTCGTGAATTGAAATTCATGAAACTGCGCTTTACCGACACCCGCGCCGGCGCCGACCGCGGCCGCGCCGCCGGGCTGCCGAACTCCAAACTTGAAGCTGATCAGGTCAATCTCACCCTTGTGCTTGTCGTCCAGCGATTCTCCCTTGATGTCTCCGAGTTTCAGAAAAAAGTCGGAATGGCTCGTCATTGGTGCTAGTTTCGATTCAACTGCTGTAGGCATTCTCATACCCTCCTGTTCATCTAAGTCTACAAAAACTCCATTGCGAACCGCGTCCGGCGTCCCGGGTCGCCGTTCCAGCACTGCTCAGCTGGCACTGGCGGCCGATAACTACCGGTAAGCACTCACTTCGCCGGCTGTGGCAACTCCGCAACCAGACGGAGCGAAACGGTCAGCTCATCCAACTGGAAGTGCGGCCTGAGGAAAGCGATTGCGCGGTAGGCCCCGGGCTTTCCAGGAATTTCGCTGACCTCAATCTTGGCCTCGCGAAGGGGGAACTTCGCCTTGGTGGCGGCACTCGCCTGATCATCATCAGTCACATACTGCATGATCCACTGCGTGAGGAACGTCTGGCATTGCCCTCGGCTCATGAAGCCACCGATCTTGTCGCGCATGATGGACTTCATGTAGTGGGCAAACCGGGAGACCGCGAGGATGTAGGGGAGCTGCGCGGAGAGCCTCGCGTTGGCGTTGGCCGCGGCCTTGTCAAATTTCTTCGGCCTGTTCGCGGACTGCACGCTGAAGAACGCGGCATAATCCGTGCCCTTGCAGTGGACCAGCGGAATGAGTCCCTGGTCGGCCAGTTCTTTTTCGCGCCGGTCGGTGATAGCCACTTCCGTCGGGCACTTCAGGGCTACGTCGCCTTCATCCGTGCGGAACGTATGGGTCGGAAGCCCTTCGACGAGGCCCCCGCCTTCCACGCCGCGGATCGAGGCGCACCAACCATACTGAGCGAAGGCCTGAGTCAGCCGGGCGCCCAGAGCGTAGGCGGCATTACCCCACAAATACTTGGAGTGATCAGTTCCGTCCACGCCTTCCTCGTAATTGAAATCGTCGACAGGCTTCGTATCTTTGCCATAAGGAAGGCGCATCAGCACGCGGGGCATCGTAAGGCCGACATAACGGGAATCTTCGCTCGCGCGGAAGGACTTCCACTTCGCGAATTCCGTGCTGTCAAAGATTTTGCCGATGTCGCGCGGCTCGCCCAACTGCGAAAAGCTGTCGAGATTCAGCAGTTCTGGAGAAGCCGCCGTAAGAAAGGGTGCGTGTGCGCCCGCAGCCACCTGGGAAACTTTCTCGAGCAGTTCGATGTCCTCGGGGTGCTTGCTGAACTCATAGTCTCCGACAAGCGCGCCAAAGGGCTCGCCGCCAAAGATGCCAAATTCATCCTCGTAGACTTTTTTGAACATCACGCTTTGGTCAAATTCCGGAGCGCGCTGAAGGTCGCGCAGCAGCTCTTTCTTGCTGACATTGAGCACGCGGATCTTGAGCATCGAACTCGTTTCGCTTTGATCCATCATGTACTTGATGCCGCGCCAGCTCGCTTCCAGCTTCTGAAATGCAGGATGGTGAAGGATTTCGTTCAGCTGCAGCGAAATCAAGTGATCGATCTGGGCGACACGGGAATTGATCGTGGCATCCGCGTCGCGAGACAGCTTCATCTCGCCTTCCAGAACTTGTGCGACAAACTCCTTTACCATGTCACGGCCGCGCTCTCGCGCGCTCTGTTCTTTTCCAAATCGTCCCTGATCAACTATCTGATCCAGCAGACTGGACTCCGTCGTCTTCGCTTCCGCGGACTGGGCAGCCGCCTTTTCCGGCTTACTCATCGGAGCCTCCCTTGGGCTTGTCCTTCTGAATTTCTTTCTTTAACTGGTCCGCCTTCTGGGTATTGCCGACGGCATCCATCAGGAGATCGTCCAGCTTGTCGTTGCCCTGGAGGGCCCCGCGGAGATCGCCCAACTTCTGACGCAGATCGAGGAGCTCTTTCAGCGGCTTTACGTTTTTCGCCACACTCGCGGGATCAAAGTCATCAAGACTTTTGAAGTCGAGATCGACTTTGAGCTTTCCAGCATCGGCTTCCTCGCTCAGCTTGTTATCTACTTCCAGGGAAAGATGCGGCTTAAAGCTCTCGAGCACGCCGTCAAAGTTGTCCGGCGTAATCTCCACGAAGCGACGGTCTTTCAGCCGCGGTAGAGCTTCCGTGGGCTGGCCGCTCAGATCCGCCAGAACGCCCATGACAAATGGCAATTCCTTTACCTCTATGGCGTCTCCGACCTCGACGTCGTACGTGACATGCACTCGAGGCGGGCGTACCCTCTCGAGCTTCTTATGGACGCTTTCTTTTGCCATGTGCTCCCCTAAGTCTCCCTCTCATCGCGGGTAGTGGTTCGAGAGTGAAAAACGTTTCTGTAAGGCAGGACACCTTATTGCATCGGCACGGTTTATCACGATTCCCCCTGCCCGTCAATTAGTTCTCTAGTCCTAGAACCGGGCGAAAATCGCGCAATTGCCCATCTCAAATCGAGAATTAGTTCGGCACGGGGTTTGACAGCGCTAGAAATCACCAGCATGCCGAGTTTCACACTCGATTTTCCGCTTTCGCCGCTTGGCAGCGCTACAAATCTGACACGCTTGGCGGTTTGACTCCCATAGGAGTTCCCGAAATCGTTTCGACTTTTCGTACGCACTCGAAAGCGCTTCAACATGAAGCGCAGTATTGCCTAGCTCATTGGGTAGCTCAATGCATTGGCGGTGAACTGCTGAGACTCTCGAGGTGAACAAGCAACTGTCGAGAAACTAAGAGATTAGCGTCCACCCAATTTCGGAGCGAACTCTGCGGAAAGCGGACGGTTAGGGAGCAAAAACTCGACCGCTAGATGGCCGCGCGCCCCCCTTGGCCCCCGTCAAGAATGCCACGATGCAATCTCTTTTGACTTTCACGCACTGCACCTGCTAGCTTTAGCCCCAAGCCATGCGCCAGCTTCAACCTGTCATCTGGTCCAAAGGCACCTTCCTGACGCCGCAACATTTGCAGACGCGCGACCGCTATGTCGAGAGTTGCCTGCAGTTTCGCCTGGAAGGCTTGAATTTCCGGCCCTGGGGATATCTCGAACTGGAGATCAATCAAGAAGCCTTGACCGAGGGCAATTTCGCCTTGACCAGGGCTTCCGGACTGTTCGCGGACGGTCTTCCGTTTGAAATTCCCGAGTCTGACCCAGCGCCCGCCCCCAAACCTCTGGGACTGTTTTTCGAGCCAGAACAAACTTCGCTGGATGTCTACTTGGCCATTCCCGAGTACAAGTCCCACGGCCTGAACGTTTCTATCGCGCAAAAAAACGCTGACGTCAGATATCTTTCCGAGATCGTGAATTTGAAGGACGAGAATTCCGGGTTGACGGAAAAGCCGGTGCAAATTGCAAGAAAAAACCTGCGTTTCCTGGTCGAGGGCGAATCTCGCGAAGGTTGCAATTCCTTGCAAATCGCGCGCGTACAAAAAACCTCGGCGGGCACTTTCCGGCTAGACCCGCAATACATTCCACCTCTGCTCGATATCGCGGCGAATGATTACCTCATGGGAATCGCGCGCCGGCTCGTCGAGATTCTCGCCGCGAAAAGCAGCATCCTCGCCGGCGGGAGAAGACAGCGAAGCGCTGGCCTCGCCGATTTTTCTGCCGCGGATATCGCAAGCTTTTGGCTGCTTTACACCGTCAATGGCCACTTCCCTGCTCTCCGCCATATTCATGATGTTCGCCATGGCCATCCAGACGTGCTTTTCCGATTGCTCACTTCCCTGGCCGGCGCGTTGAGCACTTTCTCCCTGAAGATTCAGCCCAGAGACCTGCCGCTTTACGATCATGAAAACCTGGGGGTTTGCTTCACGGATCTGGATGAAAAATTGCGAGATCTCCTCGAGACCGTCGTCCCCAGCAATTTCGTCGCTCTCCCCTTGAAACTCGTCAAGCCTTCCATCTATTCGACAAATATCGATGATGATCGCTATCTGGCTGGGACGAAATTCTTCCTGGCGGTTAGCTCGACTATGAACCAGGGAGATTTGATCAAGAAAGCGCCACTATTGGTCAAGGTGTGTTCGGCAGCTCAAATTGAACAACTCGTGCGGCAAGCCCTGCCGGGCATGCAGCTCACGCATGCGGTTCGGCCGCCTGCGTCGATTCCTGTGAAGCTCAATTATCAATACTTCAGTTTGAATCAGTCCGGAGTAGCTTGGGAAACGGTGACGAAGGGCCGCAGCCTGGCGGCCTTCGTTCCGAGCGACATTCCGGAGCCGCAACTTGAACTGCTCATCCTGCTGCCGCAGGCAATCTAAGCCCCTCCGCCTGAAGAAACCCGCCGCTGATTAGCGTCGAGAGCAGACGGCAAAATTCTATCGGCGGCGTTTCGGGAACTATCCACTCGTTTTGCTTTGCCAATTCGAACAGTTCGGCAACGGTAGTCTTACCGTCGCAGTGGGGCAAGAGCAGCGCCATCCAGGGCTGCGCATTACATTCCATGGCGAAGGGGTATTCCGTCGAGAATGTGAATTTTTTCGGAATTATTTCGCCGCGCTGCAGCACATGGCGCGCGACAATTTCGATCCCTTGTACAGCGACCGGCCGGACCTGGAGCAGGTGCTCGTAAGCGCCATCGCCGAGCATCTCCGTTTCCCAGCGCAGGATCCATTCGAGCGCCGCGGCTGGCGTATTGCTGCGGATGGTGCGCCGGAGCGTAAAGGCCGGCCGCTGCCAGGCAATCCGCTGAACAATGAGAATGCCGATCACGAGCTCGCGGATATCGTTCCTGGCGAACATCCGCTCCCACTGCCCAAACTCATCTCTGCTGCCGTTCTTGTTGATCGTTTCTTCCAGCGCAAATTGGCGCGGTTCGAGGGTTTGAATCGCAAAGAGAGCGACGTCAAATTCCGCTTGCTTCTCTCCCAGCCACTCGCGGACGCGCTGCTCAAAAGTTTTGCCCGGCCGTTCGGTTCCCAGAGTTCGGCAGTAAAGACGGCCGCCGGGCTTTAACCTGCCGGGAAGTCCGGCGATGATTTTCTGCGTGATTTCCTCGCCGGCTTCGCCGCCGCCGTAGAAAATCTCCGCAGGCTTGATCACGGGCACGTAAGGGGGATGCGCGGCAATGCGATCGAAAGTGCGGTCCGCGACCGGCTGGAACAAATCGCCTGTCGCAAAGTTCACATTGTTGATGCCATTTAACGCGGCATTGAATTTCGCAAAGTCCACGGATCGCTCCGCGATGTCAGTGGCCCAGATGTTCCTGGCGCAGCGGGAGGCCAGCAAGGCTGCTGGAGCGGTGCCGGCACAAAGTTCGAGGAAGTCATCACAGGGTTCGAATGAGGTGAACTCGAGAAACTGCTTGGCGGATTTAGTAAGCGCAGGGTAGACGATATCGGCGAAAGGTTCGCGCAAAGAGTGGTCGGCATTTGTCCAGCGATCGGATGCGATGAATAAATCTCGAATTGGGTACAGGGCAACGGAAGCAAGGCAGCGGCCGGCATCCGCGGCATCCTGCTCAACCAATTTTGTCTGAAGCATGGCGTCCCAGGCCGCGGGAAGAAACTGCTTCGCCGATTCTGAGGCGGGCAGAGAATCACCGAGGATAAACAGAAGAATGAGAGCATCCAGGCTATCACGCAGCCCGAGTTTCTCGGGTGGACGCATCGAGAGTCCTACGAGGTCCAGCTCCCTGCCCGGCTTGAGACCGAGCCTTTGGCGGATGGTTTGCTCGTTGAACCCGGATGCCAGGAGTTGCTCGCGAAGCGCGGCAAACTGGTCCTGGGTGCCCATTTTTAGCGGAGGCATTCGTCTCTCTGGTCAACAGAGCGGGCATAATACCAAATACAGACAGACGTGGGGTGAATGTCTTGACTTCCATCTGCGCAAACGCCATAGTTAGGCTCGATTCAAGACTTTAGCGGCTTTTCCGTTTCTTTTCTTACGCGAGAGATCGGTCTCGAGTCGCTGCCAGCGCCTCCGTCGAGCCTGGAAATGCCGGCTGGCCGAACGACGATGACACGATTGTTGCGCTGCGTCATGGGAGAGCAGGTTGCCGCGAGGTAAGACGCAACATACCGGCGCTGAGCCCGGCACGATCAACTGAACAATGAAGCATCTTTCCAAGGTGGTGTGGCACGAGGGGATGTACCTGGGCCCCCATCACTTCCAAGTGCAATCCCAATCCTTTGAAGACCTCGTTCATTTCTCCACGTCGAGCTTGTGGTTTGCGCCGTATGGCGTGATCAGCTGCAAACTGGATTCTGAAGCCCTCACCAATGGATTCCTGTCACTGGTGCATGGCCGGGGGCTTTTCCCGGATGGCTTGGCTTTTCAAATGCCTGATGCCGATGCTATGCCGCCTGCTCTGTACATCACGGACCTCTTCTCCTCAACGCGAGAGTCTCTTCTGGTTTCTTTGGCAGTGCCTGAGCGCAGGCCCGGGGGTCCCAATTGCGCGCTGGATTCGGAGCCGGCGCAGGTGGAAGTGCGCTACCAGGCGGAGATGCTCACTCTGCCCGACGAGAATACCGGTCGCGACGAAAAACAAATTCAGATTGGCCGGAAAAATATCCGGTTCGCGCTAGAAACCCAGGACAATCAGGGGCTCGTGACTCTTCCGGTCGCTCGTGTTCTCCGCGATGGCTCGGGGCGCTTCATTTTTGACCCGAGTTTTATTCCGCCTTGCCTGCAAATAAGCGCAAGTGAGCGCCTGTTGGTGATCGCCAGAACGCTGGTGGATATCCTGGACGAAAAAAGCGCGTCCCTCTCTCGCGCGCGCAGGGCTACCGCGCAAGGCCGCGCAGGATATTCTTCGGAGGAAATCGCGAGTTTTTGGTTTGTCCATACGGTCAACGAAAGCCTGTCCGTCCTGCGCCACCTTTGCGTCTCACAGCGCGGCCATCCGGAACAGCTCTATATCGAGATGTCGCGGCTTGGGGGCGCCCTGTGCACCTTCGGGTTGGATTCGCACCCCGAATCTCTTCCGACTTACAACCACGATGATCTGGAGAAGTGTTTCGGTCCGCTGAACCAGCACATCCGCGCGCATCTCGAACTGGTCGTGCCCTCGAACTGTGTTCAGATTCCGCTAGTTCTGGCGGGACGCAACTTCCGCAATGGGGACGTTCTCGATCAGCGCTGCCTCGACCGCGCGCGCTGGATTCTCGCCATTCGCGCGGAGACCGGCGAAGCCGAAATCATTGCCAAAACGCCGCGTCTGATTAAAGTCTGCGCGAAAGATTTGCTGCCGGAGCTGGTAAAAACCGCTCTCCCAGGCCTAGGCCTCGTGCACTTGCCGGTTCCGCCGTCCGCAATTGCACCCAAGGTGGAGTTCCAGTATTTCGGAGTAAGCCGCACGGGTAGTTGCTGGGAACACATCGTCCAGTCACGGAAAGTCGGAGTGTATGTTCCGGACGATTTGCCCGGAGCGGAAATCGAGCTGCTCGTCGTATTGGAGTCCTAGGAGGCAACGGTGGGAGCAACGATGTTTGGGGCCACGAGCCTGCAGCCCCGCGAAGTATCCACCAAGCGGCGCGCGGAAAATCTCCCGTACATCTACCAGCAGATTCTGACTGTTATTGTCCGCGTGCGGCAGAACCGCCAGGCGGTCTCCGATGCCAATGCCTTCCGAGCGAACATCCAGGCTGGATTGCGCTCTGCGGAAAAAGATGCGGTGAAGAAGGCTTACGCCCCCGATGATATTCGCAACGCCACACTTGCGATTGTCGCTTTCCTCGACGAGTCGATTCTCACTTCGAACAATCCTGTCTTCAGCTCCTGGCACAGCATGCCGCTTCAAGAAGAAATGTTCGGCCATCACGTCGCTGGAGAGACTTTCTTCGACAATCTGGAAAAGCTGATGTCCCGTCCGGATTCTCACGATGTGGCCGACGTCCTCGAAGTTTATGTGCTTTGTCTCTTGCTGGGATACAAAGGGCGCTATGGACTTTCAGGTCCCGAGGCCACCCGGCCGATCATCGATTCCGCGCTCGACAAGATCCGTCGTGTGCGCGGGCCTCTGGCCGGGCTTTCCCCTGCCTGGGCTGTGCCCGAGGGCGGAGCTGTGCTAGCGAAGCGCGACCCCTGGGTCCTTCCTCTGGCCCTGGGAGCCCTGGGATGCGCGGTTTTCGGAATTCTCTTATTTGTTGTTTTCAAATTGCGAATGCTTTCAGGCGCTTCGGACATTCACGCACTGGCACCTCTCATTCATCCTTAGGGAGCGGAGATGCGATTTCATTGGGAACATCTTGCGGCCGGAGCGGCCGCCATCGTTGTCTTGATGCTTACCTGGTTCGCGGGGCCGATTTTCCATGTCGCCGGCGCCAATGCCCTGGTTCTGCGTGGCGGCATCCTTCTCCTGGGCGTGATTTCGATCATTGGTTTGCTCTTGTGGGCACGATCCGCGCGGCCATCCCTGCCGGCCGTCGAGGCCGGCTCTCTTCCGCAAATCAGCTCACCGAGCGGGGCAGCCGGAGCCTCCCAGGATGTGGACATCCTCATCCGCGAAGCCGCAAGCAAAGTGGCCGCGGCTCGTCTGGCAGCGGGCGCGAAATTGTCTTCGCTCCCCGTAGTTTTTCTTCTTGGAGAATCGGGAGCTGGTAAAACAAGTGCAATGGACCAGAGCGGTCTCGACGCTGAACTGCTTGCCGGCCAGGTCTATCAAGAGAACAGCATCGTTCCGACCCGCGTGGCAAATCTTTGGTTCGCGCGCAAAACAGTCTTTGTGGAAGCCGGTGGCCCGCTTCTCGACGACGCCGGCTCCTGGGTGCGACTAATCAAGCATTTTCTTCCGGGCAGTTTGAGCTCCATTTTCGGGGGCGCCAGCTCGGCTCCGCGAGCGGCCGTCGTGTGCGTGGATTGCGAGAAACTGGTTCGCGAAGCCGCGCTGGACAAAATCGTCGCGCAAGCCCGCAAACTTCGCACGCGGCTTGAAGAGCTGTCTTACCACCTCGGCGTGAGTCTCCCCGTTTACGTGCTTTTCAACCGCTCCGATCGCATTCCTTACTTCGAAGAATTTGCCGGCACTTTCACCAACGAAGAGACTTCGCAAGTGCTTGGTTCCACTCTCCCTCTCGCCGGCTCAACCAGTTCCGGCGTCTACGCCGAGCAGGAAACCCGGCGCCTCACCTCGGCATTCCAGGCAATTTTTTTTGCTCTCGCTGATTGCCGGCCCGGCCTGCTCAGCCGGGAGCGCAACAATGACCGCCAGGCCGGCGTCTACGAGTTTCCTCGCGAGTTCGGCAAGCTCAGCAAACCTTTGGTGCAGTTTCTTGTGGATCTCTGCCGCCCGGGCCATCTCCGCACCGGTCCATTTCTTCGCGGCTTTTACTTCGTCGGGCAGCGAGTCGTCACGGTTTCCGCGAGCGCTGGGCAGACCATGCTGGGCACGCGTTCGGCGATCCAGAAGGCCCCGGGCGGATTCAATCCCAACGCAACCAGCTTGATCAGCGCGCAGGATTCCAGCGCCAAGACGTCGTGGGCAACGGGCACGTCGTTGGAGGGCGGCGGGGAAGCCCGCAGATCTGTCCAGCGTGTTTTTCTGAGCCATGTTTTCAGCCACGTCCTCTTGCAGGATCGCGCCGCGCTCGGAGCCAGCGGCAAAAGCACTCGCGGGGATTTCGGACGCCGAATCCTTTTCGCCACGGTCGCCGTGCTCGCCATCGCATGGATCATCGTTACCATGATTTCGTTTGTGGGGAATTCGCGCATGGTCTCCAATATTCGCGGCGCCGGTCAGGATCTTTCCGCTGTTCAAAATTCCGGCTCGTTGCCGCCAGGAATTGATTCCCTGCGGCGTCTCGAAACCCTTCGAAAAAATCTCGTCCAGCTACGCGGCTACGACCAGAACGGCGTCCCGCTGCATCTTCGCTGGGGGCTATATACCGGCGATGCCGTCTTCGACGACGCCCGCGCCATTTATTTTCATGCGTTCGATCAGGCTCTCTTCGAACACACCAAGCACAATCTTCTCGTCGATCTGCGGAGCTACCAGGGAGATCCTCAAGCTTCCGCCGATTCCGGCTCGGCTTACGACGCCCTCAAGGCCTACTTGCTCACTACTTCCGAATACAAGCGGAATGGTGGAGAGTTCCTGCAAGACTTCCTGATGAAAGAATGGAAGAAAGACTTGGGGGACCTCGACCAGGATCGCAACGATCTGGCCGGGCAACAATTTGCCTTCTATAGTTCCGAACTTACCATCGACAACCCCTACTCAAAAGAGAACGAAGCCTCTCTGGTCCTCCAGGTACGCACATATCTCAACAAACTCGCCGGGCCCCAGCGGATCTATCTCAGCATGCTGGCCGACGCGCGCCAAAAAGCGAAAGATTATCGCTTCCCCGCCCAGCATCCCGAAAGTCTCGACGTGATGCGCGCCTCGCAGGATGTGTCCGCCTCTTTTACTTCCGAGGGCTGGAAAGTCATGGATGCGGACATTCAGAACTCCAAGCGATTTCTCCAGGGCGAGCCTTGGGTGCTGGGCTCGACAACAAGCACCGATCTTTCCGCGGCCGATCTGATGCAGAATCTGCGGACCTTGTACGACAAGGACTACATCAAGCAGTGGCGCGGATTTTTGTACGCCACCAGAGTTCTACCCTACAACAACGACTCCGACGCCGCGTCAAAACTGATGAAGCTCTCTTCGAATTCGTCCTCTCTGCTGGCTCTGCTCTGCGACGTTTCGGACAATACCAATGTCCAATCTCCGGCGGTCAAGCTGGCGTTCCAGTCGCCTCAACAAGTTGTTTCTCCGGGCTGCGGCGTGCAGAAAAAATACGATCAGGCTTCCAATGATGCCTATATGAAAGGCTTGCTGAACCTGCAGCAATGCGTGCAGCAGACCGCGGACGCCCCTCCGGAGCAGAAGGACGCGACAAAGACCTCGTGCCTGCAAACGGCTACGCAGGCACACCTTGCAGCGGCACAGATTGCCCAGGGTCTGCCCAATGACACGGATGGACACGTTGACAAGACCGTTGGCGATCTCCTGGACGAGCCAATCAAAGCGTTGCAGAAACTCTGGGCCACGCAGGGCGGCTCTGGCGAAGGACTGTGCGGGCCGTTGAAAGCTCTTCAGACGGCTTACCCGTTTAACGCGCACGCCTCCCGGGAAATCACTCTGGCCGAGTTCAACGAGTTCTTCCAGCCGGGCAAAGGTAAACTTTCCCAGTTCCTGGCTTCGCAAAAGAACAACCTGAGTCTGCAAGGCACGACTTATGTCCGCGCGCTTGGGACCCCAACGCAGGTTGGGCACAATTTCCTTCGCACTTTAAACGAACTCTACGCCATCCAACTCGCTGCCTACCCGAATAATGCCTCGGAACCACATTTTGATTACTCGATCACCGCGCGGCTTCCCGAGGCGGGCGGCTTCAAGAGCGAAAAGCTCTCCTTTGACGGGCAGGAATGGACCATCTCCGGAAACGGCGGCACCAAACGGTTTGTCTGGCCTGGAGCCATTGTTCAGGGCGCAAGTCTCAGCTTGAATAGCGGCGGCGGTGATCTGGAAGTCGCAAGAAATCAGGGCGTCTGGGCCGTGTCTCATTTCCTTTCCGGTTATAAGTGGCAACCATCAGGCACCGGCTACATCATCCAGGGTCCGCTGATTGGCCCAACGGGGCAGCCGATCATGAGCAACGGCAAGCCTGTCGAAGTGCGATTCGATGTGGACTTCAAAGGCGTTCCCTTTTTCCAAGCCGGTTTCTTGTCCGGGTACAGCTGCTCAAGCATGAGCAAGTAACTCTTGCAACCAGCGGCGAGCTCTTACCAGATCCTCTCCGGCGTGAAATTCCTGTGGCTTGACAGCGGGCATCTGAGGCAGTATACGACTCTGCAACGAACCGGCTGGAGGGGTGATGAAGAAGCTTATCTATCTGTCCTTGATTGTTTTCAGTGCGAGCTTGCCTGGTTGCCTCACTACGACCCCTTCGGCAGGTTCCATTGGCGTCAATCCGGACACCGTCACCGTAGCCGCTGGAACCTCGCAGGCCTTTGCCACAGTTCTCACAGGGAGTTTCGCTAATATCTCTGTAAAGTGGAGCGTCGCCGGGCAGGGGTGTTCCGCAGGTAGCTGTGGGACCATCGACCAAAGCGGCAACTACACTGCTCCCAAATCCGTCCCCTCCAACCCGTTGATCCAGGTGATTGCGATGGACACAGCCGACTCCTCGAAGTTTGGAGTCGCCAACGTCACCGTAGGACCCGCCGTCACCATCTTAATCACCCAGCCGCCGGCCAATCCCGTACCGGTCGTAGCCGCCACGCAGTCATTGTCCTCAATCGCAGCAAAGGTTTCGAATAGCAGCAATACTACGGTCAATTGGACGGTTACGGGATCGGGCTGCAGCGGTGCAGCTTGTGGTGTGCTTGCGCCGACCTCAACAGCCAATGCCAACGCAACCACCACCTATACCGCGCCAGCGCCTCTTCCCATCCCGCCAACGATATCCATCGTTGCCACTTCTGCCGCCGATTCTACACAAACGGCTTCGCTCGCTGTGAACCTTTCCTTGTTTGTTCAGGTCGTCCCCGGCTCCCAAACTGTGGGGCTTCTCGATACACAGCAGTTTCAAGCGAATGTGAGTGGTCAGGAAACCAGCCCGGCAGTCACTGTGGCCTGGAGCCTCACGAGCGCCGGTTCGAATTGCAGCGCCATCACCAACCCTTGCGGAACCATCACCCCGGGCGGGCTTTATCAGGCTCCTGCTGCGTTGCCTCCTTCGAACGTAGTGACCGTTACGGCGTCCGCTTCCCAGGTTGTGAACACCACGACCACTTTGACTGGTGCCGGCACAGCCACCGTGGACTTGACGCAGAGCACCAGTGGAAATAACAGCCAGCTCTTCGACCACTACGCATTCGTCTACCGTGGTTACAAGATTTCCGGCAATCCCGGACCGGTAACTCCCTTCGTGGAAGCTGGTTCTCTTATCTTCGACGGGAACGGCAACATCGTGGCCGGCAGCGTTGAAGACGACAACGACGGCACCACGCCCCATTCCCAGCGCGCCGTCACGGGGACGTACTCGTTTGACAGTACAGACAATACACGCGGCACAATCTCCCTCAATGCCGGACTCGTGTCCAAATTCCGCTTCGTCCTCGTTCCTAACTCTCCTGCCGTTGCCACCACAGTCTTCCTGACCGATTTTGGAGGTGCCGCCGCCGGAGCGGGAAGAATGGAGCTCCAGGATAAAACCAAGTTTGCCAATGCCACGCTGACCGGCGGCTATGCGGTTGAGCTCCGAGGCACGAGCGTGCCCTCCGCCGTGGGCCGATTTGACGTACAGAACTCAGGCACGAGCGTCGCCAACGGCGAAGTCGGGCGCACATTTGCTGATTCGAATTTCGGGGATTGCACGACCACATCCTCCTCGATCACCATCCCGGCGTTTTCCAATTTCTTCACCGGCAGCATCGCCGCAGTGAGCGCCTCGGGAAATGCCCAGTTCTCCCTGCTGAACTTCGTCGTTAACGGCGGCGCCGCACAGACTCCGTCGTTTTCCGCCTACATTGTCTCGGCCACCCGGATGTTCCTGATCGAAACGGACAAGAACGGCTCCAATTTCGCGGGCTTGGCTGAACAACAAACCAAGAACAGTTTTACCAACAGTGATTTCACCGGATACTATTCACACTTTCTGCAGGTCAACAATGGCTCCGCTGGCACGGGCAACAGTGATTTCGTACAACTCGCCAGTCCCGGCACCAACAATCCTCAGCCGAATCAGACGATTGACGCTGTCGAGGGAGAGTGGGGCGGCAATCTGGACGGAAGTTTTGTGGATTTCGGCGACGATTTTGATTTCGCGGCGCCGACCAGTCCCGCGGGCTTCTACTCCTTGCAATCGAATGGTCTCGGTCTGGCCAACGTCTGCCTGGGTGTCTTTACGCCTCGCTATGTCATGTACTTCGTATCCCCAAGCAAAGCCTTCGTCTGGAATATGGATTCCAATTTGTCACAGCCTGCCACCGCTTTCGCCGGTGATGGCATCGGCGAAATTGACAAACAGCAGTTACAATTTGCAGCCCAGTCCGACTTCGGCGGTTCCACCGTCACCTACGCTGTGAGCTTCGAGGGCGTAGAAGGAAACTTCGCCACGAATGTCCACGACGCTTCCAACGCTATCGCTGCCAGCGGCGTCGTGCAATTCGATTACAATGGCGTGGGGACCGTCAAATTTATCCTGGATGTTTCCAAGGGCGCGCAAAACACCGGAACCACTCCCGTCACTATCACAGGCACCTACGTTTTCGGGTGTAATTCCGAGGAGGGATGCAACCTCCCCGATGACACTTTTTGGAATTTTGCCACCATCACGTTCGCGGGAACACCTGCATATAACTTGCCCAACCACTTTGCAGTCATCACCAGCGACGAAATCTTTTTCAATTTTGCCGACGTGAGCAACGGCACCTTCCCCACTAACATTGGCGGAGTGGCCCTCAAGAATCAGTAAGCCGGCTTGAGCGCCCGGCAAAGTCAATGTTGGATCAGGGCTCCGCGCTCCAGCCTCTATTTGCTTCTCTCGATTATCGCGCGCGGGTTGGCCTACTCAGGAGAGCCCCATTTGCGGGATCACGGCTGCCTTCTTTGCATTCTGCCGCCTGTTAGTGGGAGTAAGAAATCCCGAGAAGCGGTATGAACTTGGACCGCAGTCCGGCATCATTCAGCTTCACGATGGCGTTCGCCGTAACCAGAAACTTTCCGAATGGCCGGAAGCGCAGGCCAACAGCCGCGTCCGCCGTGTTGTAGGAGCCCGTACTCTGCGTCACGTTTGGATCCTGGATGCCCGTGGGTAGAAAATTGTTGCAAACATTGGTGGGAATGGAGTTCACCTTCGACGGGTCGCAGGCCGGAAGTTCCGTAAACGTTGAATTTTCGATGCGCGTGGCGTTGAAGTACCGTGACCCCAGAAAGTCAAAAGCGCCGGAAAGTCTCTTGAATATGCCCACTTCCGCGCCCGCCGTATAAAAAAATTGGCTGGGCAGCGAAGCTTTCGACGGCGCGGGAGTCACGCCGGTCACGGGGTCCGGAGAAGGCGCCAGATTTCCGGCCAGAAACGACTCGCCGTTCCACTCATAACCGCCGTTGACATGCGCGGACAGCCGCTTGTAGTTGAACGAGAAGGCTCCGAAGGGTTTGATTCCGTATGCGCCCGACCCGAGATAATTCAGCGAATCCCCCGTCGGAAACCGCACATCGCCGCCCACCGCGAATCCCGCCTTCTCCCCTTTCCAAAGGTTGTATTTCGCGCGAACCGTCACGTCGCCTATCCCCGTCGAACCCGTGGAATTGAAGAATGTTCGGCTGAAGCACGGATTCGCGCACCCCTGACCGGAGGAGGACGCCACGAATTGAAATCCATCGTCCAGTCCATTGTTATGGACCGTCGCTATCGAGGTCACCGCCATGCGGACGTTTACGGTCGGGATCGCCACGGATACGTCCAGCCGGCTCGTGAGACCAAAGCTGACGAACGCCGTATACTGATTCACCCGCAAGTCAATGTTGTTCGTGGTGACCAGTGTGTCGCGTATGAATGCGCATCCCGCTTGATTCTGTGGTCCGGGCCCTCCCAAGGGCGAACACGTTCCGAGTGGTGTCTGTGCGAACGCGGCATGCAGATTTTTTAAATCGATTCCGTCCAGCGTGTCAAAGTCGAAATTCTGATACGCAAAACCAAACAGCAGTTTGTGCCTGCCGATGGTCCCGGCGCGTTCGCTCAACACAGGCCCAAAGTTGTATTCCGAAGGCACAAAAATGCCCAGCGACTTGTCAAAACTAAAGGAAATTCCGGAAGCCGGCGAAACCAGCGGCAACACGCCCAACTGGCCGCCAACCGCGGAACTCAATGCCGTTACGTTGAGGATGAAACTGTTAGGGCTCGTCTGGCCCGAGATGAAGTTGTGAGCGACCAGAGTCGTGCCGTTCGTCGTCAGTCCGCCCGGCCCGTATACGTTGGCCACTGTACAGGCCACCTTCCCGCTGTCCGCGCTCGCGCACAGGCCTTGTGCGCCTGTTCTCGGCACGACGAACATCCCAAGAACCAGAATCGCCAACCCCATCCGCATCAGCATCCCCAAGCTCATACTTGCCTTGCCTCCTCCGGCGCATCTCTCCCAATCACGGTTGGAATCCACGCTCGGACAACCACTTGGCATATTCACTTTTCACCCCGCGCAACTTCCGGCAAGCGTAGTTCGCAGTCTATTTGTGCTTTGCAAATTGTCAAGGAGTTTCCCGGTTCTGTCCCGCGGGTCCTGCTTCATTCCTGCCGCTGTGCTTGAGGCCTCGTGCGCGCCTCGGCATCCGGCCCAGTGCCTTGCCTTGAATTCGCGATGTGACCCATTTTATTGTCTAGCCGGCAACACTCTTGAATTGCCAAACTCCATGGTGGAAAGTGCGCAATCCTCCCGGATTGTGTGTTGGTTTCGTAAGAGCGGAATTCAAACTGGAATTTCAGTCGGCCTCGACGGCGTATTAGGTTAGAGCGCACTCTTTCAAGAACGCTGCGGAGCTGTGTTCGATCGGCTTAATCGGACGAAATGATAATCCATTGGCCATCAAAATTTTTGAGGTGAATATTCGTGCGGGCCGGTTTGACTCCGGGCACTTTGGTCAATATCACGTCGCAAGCGGTCGTGGCGCTATCCCCGCTGATCTGCGGCGGCGAACAATTTCGCAACGCATATCCCGTTCCTTTAACCTTCTTCAGGATGTCGGGCAGTTTCGTTTCGACTTTTGGATCGTACTCGCGCACCGCCCGCAGGGCAGGGAGATTGCCTTCGTCGTAGGCCTTCGCAAATCGTTGCACGACGGAGTTGATCGCTGCAGCATCGCCGCCCCCTGGATTCGTCCCGCCGTTCCCAGCGCTACTTGTCGAATTCGGGGGCTTGACCACTTCCGGCGGCTTGACGGCTTCAGCTTCTTTTACGTCGTTGTCAATCTGCGCCACAATGTTTCGCGCGTCGCCGTTGTGCCTTCCGCCGCTGTTGGCTTCGCTAGCGAAGAATGGCCTGAGGCCTCGCAACGCGTCCTTGTTCTTGCTTGCGTCCGCCTGAGTGAATTCTGTCTTCTTCTGCGTGAAATCCTGTTCGTCCCTCCGGCCGGCGTCGATCTGCCGTTTCAGGTCGCCGTACTCCGCTCGCGTCTGCGGTACCCCGCTCAGCTTGGAGTCAGCCTCGTCCCAGCGTCCCTGGGCAATAAGTCCCCGCGTTTCTCCAATCGCAGGTCCGTAATCAGGTGGAGGCGGAATCTTTGGCGGATTTGCGTTCGCAGGAGGCTGGACAATCGCTCCAATCTGTTCGATCTGGTTCTTCGCGGAGGCCACCAAATCCTGGTCGCCGTTCGGGGCCTTCACCACACGCTGGAACAAGTCCTTCGCCTGCTGCTTTTGGCCCGAACCTGCAAGCTGCTTCGCTTGTTCAAAATTCTTTTGCTGCTCCTGGCGATCCCTGATCACTGTGAGGAGCCGCTGAGCCTGCCCATTTACGTCTTTCGAGACTCCCTTCGTGCGGGTCACCTCTTGCATGTCTTGCAGTGCCGCCGCGTAGTCTTTCTTCCCGTACGCCTGTTTCCCTTCATCGAACATGGCTTGCCAGAGCGGCGCTGTCGGTGTGGCTCCCGGTCCCTTGCTGGCAATGTCGTACCCACGCCGCGCCTCATCCATCTTCCACAGGTTCATCTGCAGCACGTCGTTGAATTTCTCCGCTGCCTCGGGGTATTTCTTCTCTTCATAGAGAAGTTTCATCCCTTGGTCATACAGCTGATCCACGGTCAAGCGCTTCTGCATGATGTCGCCCGCCTGCTTCACGGCTTCGTCGTGCAAGAGCCCGGGATGGCTGGCGAGTTTGTTCCAATCCGCCAGCGCCTCATCTGGCTTGTGGCCGTCCCAGAACTGTTTGGCTTCGGCTTCCAGTGCCGCATCTTCCGGCGTTGGTTTTTCTGCTCCCTTGGGAATGAAGTGGATTACCCCGTAAGCTGCACCCGCCACCGCCAAGCCCAGAACCGCCCACACGGCCGGCTTTCGGAACAGCCCTCCCGCAACCGGCAACCCCACAGCCTCAGGCGTCCGCTCCTCGATGCGAATTTGCGTTTGAATGCCTGCGACTGGCTGAACAGCCGGCAGCGGCGTCAGTACCGGAACGGACGGTTTTGGCCGTGCGCCCGTCCCGGCAATACTCGTCGCGGAACCCAACATCACCGTTGGAGCGGCTGCCGGAGGTTCGTTCCCAGAAGGTGCTAGCGGCTCAGCGGGGCGTCCTGGCCTGCTCCCCGGGCGCGGCCTATCGTCAACCGCGGGAGCGCGCGATTCCTTGACCTGTTCTTTCGACCCCTTTTGGATTTCTTTTCGTGTCTTCTCTTCTTCCTTTTCTCTCTCGACCCTTCGCCGGTCTTCCTCTTTTTTCCTGTTTTGCTCTTCCTGCTGGAGCTTGGCTTCTCTCTTGGCTATTTCCGAAAGCAAAGTCCGCGCTTGCAAGTCCGCGGGCTGAAGAATTCTCGTTGCCACCGCCCTGTCCAGAAGTTGCTTCGCTCCGGAAAAATCCTGCTTCTCCAGGAGCGTTCGCGCAGCCTCCAGGTGCTGCTCTCGTTCGTTCCGCTTCTTATCCCGCTCGACAGATTCCACTTCGGCCGCGTGCAGCAGTTGCGTCACATCTGTGTCCGGCCCGAAGGTGGCCAGCGTCTGCCGGGCCAGGTCGATTGCGCCCGTCAACTCCTGCCTCTTGATCTTGCTGCGAATTTCCTGCACGCGCTGTTGTACTTCCCGCTGTGTCTTCTCGCGTTCTTGTTGCTCGCTCCACTTTTCTTCGGCTTCTGCGGCAAGTCTTCGAAATAGTTCTTGCTTCGGAAATTCCTGAACGGAGCGCCGCGCCAGATCAGTTGCTTCTCGCAGCCGTTGCGTCTCAAGGAATTCCCGAATCTGCTTCTCGCGCGCTTGTTCGTTTTTCTTCTGGTCTTGCTGCGCTACTTCACCCTTCGCATACGCAACCAGGTCGCGGATTTCGTACTCCTGCGGAAATTCCTTCAGCAAGCCCTCGCCCCGTGCGACCGCTTCCCTCAACTTTCCCGAGCTCACCATGCCGCGCAGGTTAGCCAACTCTTCTTCCAACCGCTTCTTTCTTTTTTCTTCCTGCTCCTCCTGCACCAGCAGAGTCTGCAAATTCCGCACCGTTGTATCCTGGGGCTGCTCCCTGGTCAGGGTTTCCAGCGCCCTCCGCGCCTCGGCCAGCTTTCGCTGCCCCAAGAGCCTTCGCACTTCGGCGACTTCGCTCTGCTTTCTTTGCTCCGCCTTATCCGCCCTCGCCGTCGCCTGCAAACTTCTCAGCTCTGGCTCATCCGGAAAGGTCCTTAATCCCTCCGCAATCAGCGCGAGGCACTCGTCATACTTCAGGTCTGTCCACAGAACTCGCGCGCGATGCAGCAATTCGCTAAGTTGCTTCCGTCTCTCGCGCCTCGCCTGCTCCTCGCCGATTTGGCGCTTGAGATCGAGGGCATGCGGATGGTTCGCGTCCAGCTCCAGGGCCTGCCCCAAAGCGGATTCGGCCTCCGATAGGGCGCCTTCGGCCAGCCGCTGTTTGGTCAGCCGCAGTTTCTGGTCAAGTTGCTGGGCCCGGGCTATCGCTGCTTCCGCTTCCGAGGCCAATTGCTGAGCCAGCTCATGGTGCGAATCGAGCCCCAGAGCTGCTTCCGCTTCGGCCTGCGCTTCGCGAAACTGGCCGGACTGCAGGAAAACTCGGCCACGGCTGAGATGCTCCTGAACTTTGGGATGAATTTCCGCACGGCGCACTTCCGCGGAAACCTTTTCAAGAAGGCTTTTCGCCTGCGCGTTCGAACTGTCGATCTGCCGCGCCCGCCTGAGCGTGTCCTGTGCCCTCGGAAGATCGCCCAGTTCGTAGAACTCGCGAGCTCTTTCGGCTAGAACGACGGCGGCATCGGCGCGCAGCCGGTTCCAAACCGGCTCCAGATCCAGCAACACATCTTCCATGCTCTGATAGCGGTCGGCGGACTGCTTTCGCAGCATGCGCTGGATCACCGCTTCCACTTCGGAGTTGCAATCGGAGACCATCGAGGAAATCGGCGGAAACTGGTCCTCCATGATGGCCCGAATGATGTCGTAGCCGTCCCCGTTGAAAGGTCTCTGGTAGCAGAGCAACTCATAAAAGGTCACCCCGACCGCCCAGATGTCGGTGCGCTCGTCCGCTTTTTTCTTGCGGAACAGTTCCGGCGCCATGTAGGCCGGAGTCCCGATCATCATGTTCGTATGGGTCCGCGAGAAATCGACGAGCCGGGCAATGCCGAAATCGACGACCTTTACGACCCCCTCCGAATTCACCATGATGTTGCCGGGTTTGATGTCTCTGTGAACCACGCGATTCTTGTGCGCGTATTCCAGCGCCTGGCAAATCCGCACAATGTAGCCCACCTTCAGAGCAAGGGGGAGATCGGTCTGCTGAACGATGGTTTTCTCGAGGCTCTCGCCGTCGAGGTATTCCATGGCGATAAAAGGCGTGTCTTTCTCTTGGCCCAGTTCGAAAATCGTGACGATGTGAGGGTGCTGTAGTTTTCCCGCGGATTGCGCTTCCTGGTAGAACCGCTCTAGCAGATCAGGCCGGTCCACGAGATTGCTGTTGATGGTTTTAAGCGCGACGAGGCGTCCGATGAACGGGTCGCGCGCCTTGTACACGACGCCCATCGCGCCGTGTCCCAATTCCGCAAGGATTTCGTATTTGCCCAGTTTTTGCAAGTGTGGCGACCCTACGCCATTAATCGTAGCAAATCCCCTTCAGCTTGCAGGAATTCATCGCTGAAAGGTAATCGTAAGAGGAAAACGGACCGCCACTGGCTTTCCTTCCGATCTGGGTGCGGTCGTTTTCCAGTGTTTCGAAGCATCTTTTACCTTCTTGAAAAAATCCTTGTCCGGATTCCCTTCTTTGTCGATCTTTACGTTTCCATTCGATTCCACGGTGACTATCACGGTCAGAGAGTAGGGCAGCTTGCCGGGTTGCTTGGCAACATCCGGTAATTCCACCATGGGCACGCCGACCCATTGGAGCGGCGCGTTCGCATCCAGCTGTGCGCAATTAACCGCGCCTCCAACGGAGGGAATTTGCGGCGAGGCGTGGCCGGGTCCACACGAAAGTGCCGGCAGCACCAGCTTCCCAGAACTCTTGGTCAGTGCCTGGATCGCGTTGGGTATGGTTGTCTTGGCGTACAGCGTGGCCTGCTCCCTGTAAATCCCGGAGCCGCCTGCTATTTTTTGAAACTCCTGGCTTACTCCGTGGCTCAACAGCTCAATATCCCCCTTCTGCTTCGCTTGCTCAAAGTGAGCCACCGCCGCGTCGAATGCCGCCTTGTCGCCAACTTTCTCCGCTGCAGCTGAATAAGCCGCGTTCAGTTTTTTCTCCAGATCCTTGCACCCTGCGAGCAGCGAAGGTTCCTCGACGCGCCCCTCAAAACTGTGCAATGCATCCTGCGCATGCTGGATTCCGGCGGTATCGCCTTTGCTTTCCGCCGCCTGCGCGCTGTTGCGTATCCCTTCGAACTCTTGCTGCTCCCCCGCATGCATTTGTTTCAGCAGTTTGTCGTGCGTCTTGCTCCACTGTTGGGCGGAATCCAGCTCCGTCTTTGCAGCGCGGAACGAGCCAGCCCGGATAGCGCTTTCCACGGAACTTACTGTTTGGATCGCCTTTTGCACGCCAGGCAATTGCTTCTTCGCGTCGTTGCTCTGCGGTCCTTTGCGCTTTATGACTTCCTGGAACTGGTCTTGCGCTTCCGCCCAGTTTTCGTCCTTAACATCCTGCATCGCCGTATCGTAAAGTTTCTGGTCGTTACCCGTCTGGCGGATCTTGCTCAGGTAACCTTCAGCCTGCGGTTTGAGCGCCGAGCCCGCAACATTCATATCGATGATCGCGCGAAATTCCTTCCGGGCTTTTTCATAGTCTTTCGCCTGATACAATTTCACGCCTTGATCGAAGTGATCCTGCTCCTGCTTCTGGAGGTCGCCGGCGCTCACATTTGTTTTCGTCGCCTCTAGCTCGCGCGAAGCGTCGGCCGAGTGCCACAAGTTCATCTGAATGATTTCTTGAAAGGACTGTTGCGCGCTCGCAAAATCTTTCTTGTCCTTCAGCAAACTCTCGGCTTCGTCAAACCGCCTTTGTTCGTCCGAGCGCTTCTGATCAATCTGGCTTACTTGCTCGGCCGCTTCCTTTTGAAGGGGGCCCTTGTTCTTCGCCAGCCCCTGCCAGACCTGTTCGGATTGATCGAATTGGCGGTTCTGCCAGAGCTCTGCTGCTTGCTGCTTCAGCTTCAACTCGGTGGCGGACGGAGGCCGCTTGATGGGGTCCGAGGGCCAAAGCGCAACCGTCAATACGGCTGCCATCAACACGCCGATTCCTGCCAGCACGGGTGGCTTTCTCAAGATTGGCAGCACTTGAGCGAGCAAATCCGCCCCGGGCTTGTTCTTTGCCGGGATTCCTGGGGCGGCTGGCACGGCCGCCGAACTATTGCGCGCGCGCGGGTCGAGGGGAACGCCTGTCGGCGTAGCCGATTGTCGAACGGATGGCCCGGCGATGACCGTCGCTCCGGCGATTTGTGTCTTGTCTGCGGAGGGTCCCTTACTGTCGGAATCCGTACGCTTCGGAACCGCCGTGTCTTTTCTCGATGAACCCTTCTGCCCCGGGCCAATGACGCGCGTAGCCGAAAATCCCACGGCCGGAATATTCTGGGCTGAATCGCTCACCTCTGTCAGGCCGGCGGGAATCGGCGACGTCTTGCCGGCCGCGGGCCTGTCTTGTTTCGCGGGCGCGCCTGTTTTCGGCACGCTTGTCTTCCCGGGATAAACCTGGGTTCCACCGCTTTGCTGCCCGCCGGCGAGCGACGAGATCTTCCCGCGTAGCTCCTGCATCCGTGGGTCGGAGGGTTGCAGAATTTGTGTGGCCATCACTTCGTTGAAAAGTTGCGTCGCCCCCGCATGGTCGCCCTTGTTCACCAGCGTCTGCAGCACGGCGACTTTCCGCTCCTGCTCTTCTTTCTTTTTCCGTTTTTCTTCCGCGCCTTGCAGCAACTGCGTCACGTTGGGATCGGAACCCATGGTCTCCATGGTCTGCTGGGCCAGATCGATGGCGTCCGTAATCTTGTCTTGATTGATTTTGCTGTTGATTTCCCGCACTCGGCGCTGCATCTCATCGCGAGCCCTCTCGCGGTCGTCCTGCTCCTTCTTCAGTGCCTCCGCTTCCGTTGCCAGTTTGCGGAAGCCGTCGTGTTTCGGAAATTCCTTTATCGCTTTGCGTGCCGTTTCCAAGGCCTCGACATAGCGCTCGCAGAGCAGGAATCCCTGGATCTGTTTTTCCCGCTCCTCTTCTTTTCTCTTCTGCTCCTGCTGCGCGACTTCGCCCTGCGCGTAATTCACCAGTTCCTTCAGTTCGTACTCTTGCGGAAACTCCTGGAGCAGAGGCTCGCCTTTCGCTACTACCTGCTTGTATTTCCCCGCTCCCAACAGCGCGCGCAGCGCCGTGATCTCCACCTCCAGCCGCTGCTGGCGTTTCTGTTCCTGTTCCTCCTGAAGGGCCAGGTTTTGCAAGTTCTTTACTGCCGTGTCCTGCGGGTGCTTCTGCAGTAAGGCGTCCAGCGCTTTCCGCGCTTCGGAAAAATTCTGTTGCCCCAGCAGCTTGCGGACCTCCGCCATCTGGCGCTGTTTCTGTTGTTCGCCCTGGTCTGTCCTTGCCGATTCCTGCAGTTTCTTCAGTTCCGGTTCGTTCGGGAATTCCTGCAATGCCGCCGCGAGCACGGTCAGGCATTCGTCGTAGTTCAGTTCGGTCCAAAGAGTACGCGCGCGATGCAGGATTTCGCCCAGTCTCTTGCGCTTCTCCCGGCGCAGTTTCTCTTCCTCGATCTGTTTGTTTAATTCCTGCGCTTGCGGGTTGGCGCCGTCAAGCTCAAGCGCCTGCCCCAGTGCGGCTGCGGCTTCCGTGAGCGCCCCTTCGGCCAGCCGCTGCTTGGTCAACTTAAGTTTCTGCTCCAATTGCTGCGCTTTCGCGGCCGCCGCTTCCACTTCCGTAAGCAGCTTATGTGCGGGCTCGTGCTTCGAATCCAGTCCCAGCGCGGCCTCGGCCTCGGCCTTGGCTTCTCGTATTTGCCCGGCTTTCAGGAAACCTTGCCCACGGCTCAAGTGTTCCTTAAGCCTCGGCAGAATCTCCGAGCGCCTAAGCTCAACGGAAACCTTCTCCAGCATGCTTTTTGCCTGGGAGTTTCCAACGTCAATGTGAAGCGCCTTGCGAAGCAATGCTTGCGCGCGTGGCAGGTCCTGCGCCGCCACCAATTGCTGGCAATCCGCCAACAATCCCGATACCGTAGCCTGCTGCGCCGCTTTCCAGATCGGCTCGATCGCGTGCAGCAAGTCCTCCATCGACTGATACCGGTCTTCGCTTTTCTTCTCCAACATCTTCCCGACAATCGGCACCAGCTCTTCTGTGCATTCGGGCGAGAGGCTCATCAGATCTTCGGGCTTCTCATAGATGATGTGGAACATCAGCTCGGCTTCGCTGTCGCCGATGAACGGCCTGCGGTAGGCGAGCAGTTCGTAAAGCGACACTCCCACGGCCCAGATGTCGGATCGCGCATCGGCCCGTTCGCCTTTGTAAAGCTGGGGAGACATGTAAGCGCGCGAACCAATCATCATGTTCGGTTGCGTCATGGACATGTCCGTGAGCCGCGCAATCCCAAAGTCCACGACCTTCACGACGCCTTCCTTCGTCACCATGATGTTTGCCGGCTTCACGTCCCGGTGCACCACGTTGTGTTGGTGTGCATACGCCAGGGCGTCGCAAACGCGCACAATGTAGCCAAGCTTGACCGACAACGGCAGCACGGGATGCTGCTCGATAATCCGATCCAGGCTCTCCCCTTCGAGATACTCCATGGCGATAAAAGGTGTGTTCTTCTCGTGACCTAGTTCGTAGATCGTGACGATGTTGGGATGCTGGAGCGCGCCCGCGGATCGCGCTTCCTGGTAGAAGCGATCGAGTAGATTCGATTGTGCGCTTGGCCCCCCCGTGATTGTCTTTAGCGCAACGAGGCGATCGATTAGAGGGTCGCGCGCCTTGTAGACCGCGCCCATGGCTCCGCGGCCAATCTCAGAAATGATTTCGTACTTCCCTAGATACTGCACACACACACCCCTGTCGGCCAAATGGTAACAAAATTAGGGCCAAACCACCTCTGCGGTGTGCAGGCCCGGTTCCCACCAGGAGGGTAGTGATCCCGGGGCAGGATTCGCTTCCCGGAACCCTCCCTCATAGGCTCCAACTCATTGAAAACAGGACCGAAAGCTACCAACACGGAGAAATTTGACCACTTTGAGAATCCGCGTAGCGGGCATCCGGAAGCAGCTAGCTGTTTGCCGGCGGGTGATTCCCACCCCGGGATAGCCCCGTTTCGCAGGTAGGGACACCCCCGGAGTTCCGAAATTGTCTCAGTTTTTTCACACTGGGCCAGGGCGGTCATGCTGGGTTATCTACGTTATTTTACTAAGCTTTTGGGAATTTGCTCACACACTTGTATTGGCCCTGGCCACCAGCAGAATAGCCAGCAAGTAGAAAACGAACATCAGCGCCAGATACGTTTTGGCTTGCGGCTTCGCGCCTTGAAATTCCTTCCACGCCAGTACTCCCCAGAGCGCCGCTACCATCGGAGCTGACTGGCCGATCGCATACGAAATGGCCACGCCGGTAAAATTTGCGGCCACCAGGTTGAATACCGTCCCGACTCCCCAGATGGCTCCGCCCAGCAGTCCGAGCATATGACCCGTAGCAGGGCCTCGAAAAAACTCGCCGAAATTCACCGGCTCTCCCACGAGAGGTTTCTTCATGAAGTAAATATTCCAGATAAAGCAGGAGACAAGCGCGCCCAACGTCAGGAAAACTCCGACGCTGTAAGGACCCAAAGTTTTGCCTTGGCTCATCGCGTGCGCGACAAACGGCGCCCACAGTCCCATCAGGACTCCCGATACGATGCACGTCGTAATGCTCTTCTTCGATGCCGCTCCGGCAACCTTCGCCAGCGTCCCGTACGCCTTGCCGTCCATAATCACCGCGATCACCGCGCAGGCCACTCCCACCGCGAGCAATCCCGCATTCCCCTTCGGCTGTTGCAAGTAACTGGTGATCACCCCAACCACCAGCGCGATTCCAATCGAAACCGGGAACGCGATTGCCAGCCCCGCCATGTCGATAGCTGCGACCAGCAAGAGATTCGCCAGATTGAAAACCGCTCCGCCCACAAGCGTGTAAACAATGTTCATTCCGTCCGCCGAATGCACATTGTTCAGAAAACTGCTCGCGTCATTCGAAGTGCTGCCCATCGTAAACGCCAGCACCACGGAAATTAGAAAAATGCCGAGAGCGTAGTCCCAATAGAAGAGTTCGAAGCGGTAGTTCTTGACGCCTTTGAAGGTATTCGCCCAGGAGCCCCAGCAAATGGCCGTCGTAATCATCATCAGGAGAGCAATTTCCAGGCTATGTGGCGTGTACATGAATCTCCCGTTCCCAGGCGAGACACTTTAGAGCGAATTCCCAATTCCGCGCTTGCGGCAAAACTCAACGTCAGAACACACCCAGCGCAATTCCGGCCCGTCCGTGCTTATATGCACGGCGAATCGCGGTGTCAAGGAGAATCCCCCGGTCGCGCTACGCCTTGTGTGCCCCCTCACAAGCGGGCCACGCCTGTTTCGCCGCAAATTTACTATATAATTCGCGTTCCGCCTCGCGCCATCGCACGGCGTAGACATAGCGGAGACAGCAGGAGCGACGATGCCGAACCAGTCCTTCATTGCCGTGGTGGGCAGCGCCAACGTGGACCTGACAACGTTCAACGATGTCTTCCCGCGCCCCGGCGAAACTATTTTCGGAAAAAAGTTCGACCTCGGCTTCGGCGGAAAGGGCGCCAATCAAGCTGTCGCCGCTCGCCTGTGCGGCGCCTCCGTTGCCATGATCGCTAAAGTAGGCAGCGATCTCTTCGGCCCCGCCACCATCGCCAATTTTCAATCCCAGGGCATCGATGCAAGCCACGTGCGCATCGCCGAAGGCGTTTCGAGCGGCGTTGCTCCCATTTTCGTCGAGCCTGGCGGCCAGAATCGCATTATCGTCGTCAAAGGCGCCAATGACACCCTCTCGCCGGAAGACGTAGATGCCGCCGCCCCTCTCCTGCGCAAAGCGGATACCATGGTGATGCAGTTTGAAATTCCTTTGGCTACTGTCTATCACGCAGTTCGCTTCGCCGAGTCGGAAGGTATCCGCTGCATCGTGAACCCCGCACCCGCTCAGAACGTCGATTTCAAGCAGTTGAGCGGCGTAGATTATTTCATCCCCAACGAAACCGAAGCGGAACTCATTACCGGGATGCCCGTTCATTCGCTCGAGGAAGCCACCAAGTGCGCGAATTTTTTGCTTCGGCAAGGAATGAAGCGCGTAGTTCTCACGCTCGGCGAACGCGGCGCGCTTCTCGGTGGCCCCGAAGGCACCGAATTGATTCCCACTTTCAAGGTGGATACCGTCGATACCACCGGCGCCGGCGATGCTTTCATCGGCAGCTTCGCCGTATTTCTCGGCGAAGGCCTGCCGGAGAAAGAAGCTCTGACGCGAGCGAATTTGTACGCGGCGTTGTCCACGACCGGGGTTGGAACTCAAAAATCCTTCGTCAGTCGAGCCGATTTCGAAGAGGAATGGCTGATTCACAGCACGCGCCGGTGAACGCCACCGGCTAAAGTGATAAGATTTCTATGGATGAAGCTTTATTCACGAAGGCTCTCTCCATCAGGTCTGATCCACCATGTCTGAATTGACCCGAGACCTCGACCGAACGCTGACGCGCGCCCCCCAGGATCGGCTTCCTTCGGCCGATTCCGCACTCGCGCACTTGCGCAGCCGCCCGCTCGACGCCAATCGCGGTGTCCCTCTGAATCTCGATTGGATTGAAGACGTCCGCGTCAATACCAGCGCCGTCGAACGCCGCGCCCAGACTCTCGTAACCCGGCGCACTGTAAAGAAAGATTGGCAAGCCGCCTGGCTTCTCCGCGCAATTTCCTGCATGGATCTGACCACGCTTTCCGGCGACGACACCGACGAGCGCGTCCGCCGCCTCTGTGCCAAAGCCCGCCGGCCGCTTCAACACGATCTTGTCGCGAAATTAGGTATCGAATCACTGGATCTTAAAGTCGCCGCTGTCTGCATCTATCACGTCTTTATCGAAACCGCGCGTCGTGCTCTCGAAGGCAGCGGCATTCGCGTTGCGGCCGTCTCCACCGGTTTTCCCGCCGGCCTCTCTCCGCTCACTGAACGTGTAGACGAAATCCGCCGCTCCGTCGAGGCTGGCGCGGATGAAATCGATGTCGTCATCACCCGCGCCCACGTCTTTGGCGCAAAATGGCAGGCTCTTTACGACGAAATTGCTTCTTTCAAACACGCCTGCGGCCCCGCTCATCTCAAAGTCATCCTTGGCACCGGCGATCTTCTCACGCTCCGCAACGTAGCCCGCGCCAGCTTTGTCGCCATGATGGCGGGCGCGGACTTCATCAAGACCTCCACTGGCAAAGAGTCTGTGAACGCCACGCTTCCCGTCGGCCTCGTCATGACCCGCGCCATTCGCGAATTTGCCAACCAAACCGGCTTCGCTGTCGGTTTCAAGCCCGCCGGCGGCATTCGAACCGCCAAGCAGTCGCTTGAATGGCTCTCGCTCATGAAAGAGGAACTCGGCCCATCCTGGCTGAAATCCGATCTCTTCCGCTTCGGCGCCAGCGGCATGCTCGCCGATATCGAGCGCCAGCTCGAACACCACGTCACCGGCCGCTACTCTGCGGATTATCGCCATCCCATCGCATGAGCCCAACCAGATGAGCATCGTCGAAAAATTCGTGACCATGGATTACGGCCCCGCGCCCGAGGATCCCCGCGAAGCACTCGCCTGGCTCGATCGCCACAAACGCCGCTTCGGCCATTTCATCAACGGCGCATGGCGCCCTCCGCAAGAGTCAAAATATTTCGACACTACCGATCCTTCCACCACCGAAAAACTGGCCGACATCGCTCAAGGCTCATCAGCCGACATTGATGCCGCCGTTAAATCCGCTCGCGCCGCGCTTCCCGCATGGCAATCGCTTTCGAATCACGCGCGAGCTCGCTATTTGTACGCGCTCGCTCGCCAAATCCAAAAGCATTCCCGCCGCCTCGCTGTTCTCGAAACGCTCGATAACGGCAAGCCCATTCGCGAAAGCCGCGACATTGATATTCCGCTGGTCGCGCGCCATTTTTATCATCACGCCGGCTGGGCGCAGCTTCTCGCACAGGAATTTCCAGGCTACGAAGCCTGCGGCGTTGTCGGCCAAATCATCCCTTGGAATTTTCCGCTGCTCATGCTCGCTTGGAAAATCGCCCCGGCCCTCGCGACCGGAAACACCGTCGTTCTAAAGCCCGCCGAATTTACGCCTCTCACAGCCCTCGCGTTCGCCGAGATCTGCCAGGAAATTGATCTTCCGCCAGGCGTCGTCAATATCGTTACGGGCGATGGCTCGACAGGCGAAGCCCTGGTCGCTCATCCCGGTGTGGACAAAATCGCCTTCACCGGTTCGACAGAAGTCGGCCGCGCCATCCGCAAAGCCACCGCCACAACCCACAAAAAACTTTCTCTCGAACTCGGCGGCAAATCTCCCTTCATCATTTTCGAGGACGCCGATCTCGACTCCGCCGTCGAAGGCCTCGTGGACGGCATCTGGTTCAACCAGGGCCAGGTCTGCTGCGCCGGCTCTCGCCTCCTCATGCAAGAGAGCATCGCCGAACCCCTCATCGCCAAAATCTGCGACCGCATGAACACACTCCGCGTCGGCCCGCCGCTCGATAAGGCCATCGACATCGGCGCCATCATCGCCCGCGTTCAGCTCGACCGCATCCAGCGTCTCGTGGATCAAGGCGTTGCCGAAGGCGCAACGTGCTGGCAGCCGCAAATCCCCATGCCCTCGCGCGGCCTCTATTTTCCGCCCACCCTTCTCAGCAACGTCCATCCCACCAGCATCGTCGCACAACAAGAAATTTTCGGCCCCGTTCTCGCCGCCATGACCTTCCGCACTCCTGCCGAAGCCGTCGAGCTGGCCAACAACACCGCCTACGGCCTCGCCGCCTGCGTCTGGTCCGAAAGCATCAACGTTTCTCTTCAAATCGCTTCGCAACTTAAAGCAGGCGTTGTATGGGTCAATTGCACCAATCTTTTCGACGCCAGTTGCGGTTTCGGCGGCTACCGCGAAAGCGGGTACGGCCGCGAAGGCGGTCGCGAGGGCTTGCTCGAATATCTCGAGCCGACCTGGTTCAAACACGCGCCTCAGCTCCACTTGCGTCCCCTCGCCATCGATCAACCTCCCGAGCAAATTTCCGAGCCTGCAGACTCTCCGACTTCTGCCCTCACTCCAAAAATCGATCGCACCGTAAAACTCTTCATCGCCGGCAAACAAGCCCGCCCCGATTCCGGATATTCCTTCCCCGTCCGCGCCGCCGACGGCCGCCTCCTCGGCGAAGCTCCTCTCGGCAATCGCAAGGATATTCGCAACGCCGTCGAAGCCGCCCGCAAAGCTACTGCCTGGCCAAAATCCTCCGCCCACACCCGTGCCCAAGTCCTCTTCTACCTCGCGGAAAATCTCAGCCAGCGCCGCGAAGAAATCGCCGCGCGTCTCTCAGAAGTTGTCGGTAAAGATCAAGCGAACTCTGAAGTCTCTCTCGGCATAGAACGCATCTTTTCTTACGCGGCCTGGGCCGATAAATTCGATGGCGCCATCCACAATCCGCCCTTCCGCAACGTCACACTCGCCATGCACGAACCCATCGGCACCATCGGCATTCGCTGCCCCAGCGAAGCTCCGCTCCTCGGCTTCCTTGCCACCGTCGTGCCCGCCCTTGCTATGGGCAACACGGTCATCGCCATTCCCAGCGAAGTCTATCCGCTCATCGCCGGCGATCTATACTCCCTCTTCGAAACGTCAGATCTTCCTGCCGGGGCTGTCAACATTGTCACCGGCCGCCCCGCCGAGCTCCTCAAAACTCTCGCCGAGCACGACGATGTGGACGCCATCTGGTGCTTCGCCGATGCCCCCACCTGCGCCACCGCCAAATCCCTCTCCATCGGCAACCTAAAACAAGTCTTCACCAACGAAGGCCGCGCCATCGACTGGTTCAACTCCGCGCCCTTCTCCGACCGCTTCTTCCTCCAACACGCCACCCAAATCAAAAACATCTGGGTCCCCTACGGCGAGTAACAGCACCTAGCACCAGTTCAGTGAAAATCAGTATTCTCGAAACCAGCGGAATTTCTCCCACTAGCCTCGCGAAAGTTGGTCGTTGACATTTAACTAGAACGTTCATAGCATTGATTTACCGTTCCTCGATTCCACTATCCGTAAAGAGAGGAGCACATGAAGACTCGAATTTTGGTTGTAGTCGTAATGACACTTACTCTAGTCGTTGTGTTTTCACTTTCGCCGACGCACCACGCACAAAACCTCAAGAGCATAGTGACGGCAGTCGCTTATGTTCAGGACGAAGCCCCAGTTCAGATCAATTCGGCCACGCACGGTACGGACTTCCTGTTTAGCAAGGCCGAGGTTAAAAATGTCTCCGAGCATGCCGTACGTTCCGTGACCTTTGGAGTTTTCATTCACTCCTCAGCCAGTGACCATGAGGCGCCGATTATGGCATCGAGTCGGGAAATCCCAACACATCTTAAGCCAGGCGAAACACGCACTCTGGATGTTTTGGATCTCACTCTGGATCAAGCTCAGGCGAAGGCAGCACAACTTAAATCCGACTCTGTTATAGCTGAGTTTGGGATTCTCTCCGTCAAGATGGATGACGGAACCACTTGGAGCACTGACGCTGAAAGGAACGGAGGCTTCGGCAGGGTAAATGCGGCGGCAAACCGCTCCGCTGCCGATATAATCCACTGCTCACCCACGCCGTCCTCCAAACTCAGAGCATTACTAGATCGGGTTATCCCGTCGCTCGCCGTGGTGCTTGCCCAAGGCTACACTTGCGCAGGCTCAACAAATGAAGAGCTATGTACTAACATGGGACAGTCCTGCACAAACAGAGTATGCACCCACCTGGAAGTACTGAACGGTACTTGTCCGAAGCAGAATTGCAAGCTGATACCTTAAGAGAGCGCTGGCTGGGGCCGGGTGCCCCACGTGTCGGTTTTACACGTGGGGTTTTCCTCCGAATCGCCCCGCCATCAATATCCGTAAGCGACCCTCCGAAGCTTCTTCGAATCAACCCCATCAATCTACTACAATCGAACAACGCAAACTCCACCGCTAGGAGTAGCCAACTCTAGTCTGGATCAAACTCCTGCACACGGTGATCTGGCTCTTCTTCGTCGCCTGCATCGTGGCGATACCAATCGCGGCGCAGCTGCGCCGCTTCCGATGGGCCGCCGCCCTCACCGCCTTAGTGCTGGTCGAATGCGTAGTCCTCGCAGCAAACCACTTCCGCTGTCCCTTGACCGACCTCGCCGCCCGCTACACTTCAGACCGCGCCGCCAATTTCGATATCTACCTCCCGCTCTGGCTCGCCGCTCACAACCAAACTATCTTCGGCGCGCTCTTCTTCGCCGGCGCAATCTTCACCCTCTTCCGCTGGTTCCGTTCGAGCTAAACATCCTCCCCTTGAACTCTGATTCATTTCTGCTATACTCGTTTCAGGCATTTTTGGGAGAAGTTTCGCGCGGCAGCCTCTCTGCCGCGTTTTTATTTTTGAGATGCCATAGCGAAGCCACCCGGCGCCGCACGGCTCCTTGATCTCCCGTGAATCCCGGATTGCACACAGCGAGCAAATGTTGCGCAGCGCAATGGGTTGAGGCCTCCTACCCTTGTGTCGAACCTCATCCAGTCCTGCCGTCGATCTCCGTGTGAACGTGGCGCAACTTGGCGAAGGAAGCCCTGAGTTATGTTTACCTGTAAACTCCCTGGAATCAACACTTACAAGATCGCCCGCAAGTGTTGCATCTAAACAACTTACGGCAAACCTAACCTATTTAGAATCAACACATACGAAAATAGGGGGGAGGGGTGGGTACGGCTAGCTTACAGGCTAACCGCCAACCTGCCGAGTAATCCGCAGCGAACAATCCGGCCTCGAGTTCCGCGGGTCTCTGGATCCAGTTGACGACGCCGGCAGTTCAAAATCACCTTTCGGAGCTGGAGGAAGTTTGTGTCGCGGTCGCAGCAGCCGGAGCCGCATCCTTAATCAATATCGGCCAGCGCGGAAACGCAAAATTGCCCGAAACGTCATCGATCACATTCACCTGGCAAACATAGAAGCCCGGCTTGAGCGTTTGCAACGGCAGATCGATCTGAAACACGACCGCCTTCCTGCTCGGATCGGTCACTTCCGTCGCCGCCACCTGTTTTGATTCGTAGACCTTCACATTGCCTTGCAGGAATTCGATGCTCGTCAACACGTGAATGGAATCGCGAGTTTGCGCAGCGGGAGCAGGCCCTGCTGTTGCCGCATTTCCTGATTGTGCCGGCTTCGCGGGCGCGGCCACGGCAACTTTCCCTTTTGCGGCGTCGTAAATTTCGTACTGCAAATACAAATGCTGGTCGCGTGTAAACACGTGCGTCACATTCGGCACGAGTTGCGTCTGGTCCTGAATCAGCGGATTTACGGCCTTTTTCTTCGGCGCGCTGGTAACCGGCGTGCGCAGGCTGCTGAGCACTACCGAGCTCATCCGCAGCGGCGCTTTGCGCAGGTCCGGAATCTGCACGTCCGTCTCGAACGAGCCCATGCGCCCCGTCTGGTTCTCGCGCACGATGAATTTCAAATGATAATTTCCCGGAGCGAGCACGAAACCCGTGTTGTACTGCACATTTTTTCGCCGCACTTGCTGCGTGCTGTCCACCGCGAGTTTCACAGTGTCGCGCAACTGCCCCACCGGCAACCGGCCCTTTTCGCCGAGTCGCACTTCGCCGATGACGTCGATGGTTGCATTGTCCTTATCTTTTTCCTGCACGAAAGGAATTTGCGAACCAGGCACTACGAGCGAGACCGCAAGATAATAGTGCGATTCATCCTCCCGAAAGTAAGCCGTGCCCGCGTAAAGCGGCACATCCGTCTGCGGCAGCTCAGCGGCGAGTTCGTCTTCCAACTGTTGCTCGCGGTCCGCGCGATTCAGGTGCACGAAATCTCTGCCCGCGTAATATCCGGGCCGGTATTCGAGTTTCACGTCCGCCCGGTTCACGGTCACGCGCAGCCGCCGGTATTTTCCGTCTTTCAGCGGATTCGCGCTCGTAAAACCGAGAACGTAATATGCCGAGCTATCTTTTTGCACCTGCGTGAAGACGCCGCTGAAATCATTTGTATCGAAGAACGCTTTGCCGCCGGTATCTGCCGCCAGCGTCGAGAGCGTCTCCTGCGACGCCGCATTGTTGCTGAAATCGCTCAATACCGCCGCGCCGGAATACGCCGCTTGCCCGTGGAGGCTGGCTGACTGCGCTTCCCCGCCCGGCGGGAATGCCTGCAGTCCGCGAATATCGACGGTATAGATCGAAACGTTGTTCTTCACCGCCGCCGCCGTTGCCGCTCGCAATGCCGACTGGTTGTCCGTCCCGGACTGGCTGATCCCATTGCTAAAGTAAATGAGCGATTTTTTTTGCTGAATTTTTCCAAGCGCTTCCATGGTCGATTGCAAAGCCAGCAGCTTCCTGTCCGCGCTGAAGGTGTTGTAGTCCGTGTCGTCTACGGTAAACGAGCCGCTGCTCTCCGCTGTCCCTTCCGCGCTTCCGGTGTCGCCGCTGTCGAATCCCTGCCCTTCGCCGGAGGAGTATGCGCTCAGAACGGAAAGTATTTTCGGTTTGTCATCCGTGAAGTCGAGATCGACACGCATGTTTGTCGCCAGGGAAACCAGAGCCACGACATCCGCGGGCTGCATCTGCGCATTGATATATTTCTTGGCCGCGTCCACGCAGCGGTCTATCTGTTCGGGCTCCATCGCCGAGAAATCGAAAAAGAGAACAATCACCCGCCGGTCGCGCGCGTCCATCACGGGCTTGTCGCTTTTCCGCAGCACGCCCGCGGGCCCTGCCTCGCCGGTAATTGTTTTCTCCGCTCCTCCCGCTGTCTCCAGCTCATCGACATTTTCAAAATCAAAAGTCGAAATCTCCTGCTTCCTGCCGTCTTCAAACAGCGTGAAATCTTCCTTCTTCAAATCGCGGACGAGGTTTCCCTTTTTGTCTCGCACCACCACGTTTGCTAGTACCAGTTCCGTTGTCACGCGGATCGCGGTTCTCGGCTCCTGCTCCTGCGAACCCGATTTCGTTGAAGCAGGCTGCGCCTGCTGCGCAAACGAAGGCGCAACGCCCTGCGCAAGAAGACTCGCAAGCGCAATCGCGGCAACTTTCTTTCTTGCTGAGATCATGGACATCGGCCTCAAAACCGGAACCTGGCCTGCACCGTCACGCGCCTCATCGTTCCTACTCCCGTCACTTCACCGTACGTGGTCGAGTTCACCGTCGTACCCAGGGCAGTGTAATTCACCATGTTGAAAATATTATTTGCGCTGATTCGCAGATCCAGAGAACGGAATTCTTTGATCTGGATGGTCTTATTCAACGACATGTCCAGCGTCACTTGCCCCGGCCCCTCCAGGATATTGCGTCCGGCATCGCCAAACGTCGAATCGCTGGCATTAACGCAGGTCGCGTTTGGATTGGTGGTCGTTTGAGGCTGACAAAATGCGGCTGTGTTGAACCATTCTTTCGTCGTTGGATTTGCGACGGAGAGGGACTGTCCCGCAATCCTGTTGGCGCGCAGGGATCCGCTCACGCCGCGCTGGATATCCAGCGTCCCTCCCAGGACGCGCACGGTAAACGGCAGCCCGCTCGCGAGCGTGAAATCTCCGCTCCACTGCCAGCCACCAAAAATGTGTGACGCGATTCCCTTTTGCGCGAACCTCCGGTTCTCACCGAAGGGGAGATCGTAAATCCAATTCCCGGTGAATTTCTGGCGCTGATCGAAACTCGAAAGTCCCCGGTCTGCGGCGATATCGAATGGATTTTGCGCAACGACCACGCCTCCTCCGCCGATGGACGAAGCGTCATCGATCGATTTGGAATAGGTGTAGTTTGCGGACAATGCCAATCCCTTGGCCATGCGCTTGCGGAACCGGATTGAACCGGAATGAAAGACCGAGTTCCCCGCCGACGATTCGTAATTGAAAGGTTGCAAGCCGGGAATCAGAAGCGCGCGCTCGGTGTCCAAACGTGTTCCTTTGGAGCCGTTGTAGTCTACGTTCATGACAATGCCGCCACGCAATTCGCGCTGCACATCCAGGTTCCATATCTGCACATACGGCAGGCGGTAATTGGGATCGATGGCGAAATTGTTCGTTATGGTTCCAGGCGAAATGCTTGGAAAAGCGTTTGCCAGGTGTAGAAAATCCGTGGTGGTGGCCGTGTTTGTGGCGGTTTCAGCAAAGGGCGGTTGAAACGCAAAATTCTGGATCACGGCGCCGTACTGCGCGAGATTGTAGTTGATGCCGTACCCGGCCCGCACAACGGTCGCTTTGAACGGCTTCCATGCAAGTCCAAGTCGTGGCGCGAAATTATTCCGGTCCGGATGGATCAGCGATGCGTTGAAAACACCGCTGTAAGGGCCGGTCTGTCCGGGTTCGACCGGCACAGCCGCCGTAAATCCTGGAGCAACATCCAGATTCGCAATCTGGTTTTTTGCTTCCGTGTAAGGGCCGTTGTATTCATACCGCAGGCCGAGTATCAGCGAAAAATTCGCCCGGATTCGCCAATCGTCCTGCACAAACAAGTCGTAGGAGTTGGCGCGAAAATTATAAGAATTCGTCCCAAACTGAATGCTGCTCTGCTGCGGCAAGCCGAGCAGAAAATCCGCGAAATCGCTGCCTGTGGCCTGCTGCTCCTGGCCGCTGACATAAAGCGCCGTGGCGAATCCCGTGAAGGTGAAACTGCCCGATGCGCTTCTTGCCGAGTGAAAGCTCTGCAAAATGCGGCGATAGTCGCCTCCGAAGCGCCAGTTGTGTTTGCCGCGATTCCAGATGACGTTGTCGGACAGGGTGTAGGTCTGGTCGAGCTCGCGGCGCGGCGTCGGATCGTTCATTCCAGAGAAGGACGTGAAGTTGATCCCCGGAATACCCCAATCAAAGGGAGTTGTGGAAACGCCGCCGATTTGCGCGGCGCCGGCGACATCCAGAACGTTGGAATACAAATTCGTTGTCGAGACATGGTTGTGGTTGTAATTGAAGCGGAGATTATTTGTCACTCTTCCCTTGCCGTAGACCCAGCCCGCGTTGGCGTTCAATCCCTGCGTTCCCGTCCCGCCGGCTAGGGACGGAAAAGGGCCGATGATGTTGCTGGACGACCTGGACCAGCTCAGCCCCATATTCAAGTTGTTTCGCGGCCCGCGCCGTCCGCCTCCGCTCCTTCCGCCTGCGCCACCAAGATTCCTCAGTGTGGGCGCGGCGCCAAAATTATGGATGAGCCGCACACTGACCGAGTCCGAGTTAGCCTCGGCGGAAGTTACGTAATGAAAATTCTGCGTCGCCACCGGCAAATTCGGCAACGGAATGTAGCTCAAGAGAGACTGAGCTTGAAACGTGATGAGGGCGGGGTCCATCACGTTGGGTTGTCCGTTGAAGTTGAATTGCTGCCCCGTAGACGGATCGTAAATCGGGGTCGTCAGCGCGGAAAAATCTCCTCCGCGTTCCGCTGCGGTCGGGACTGTTGAAAACGCGTCGTACGGCGAGCTTCCGCGCCTGCCGTTCCAGCCCACGAAAAAGAATGTCTTGCTGCCGCCGTTGTAAATTTTCGGAAAGTTCAACGGGCCACCGACGTTGGCTCCAAAGCGGGCCTGATTGTAATCGGCCCTCGGCAGCTCGATGCCGCTCAACGAGTACGGCCTGGCATCCATTGCGGAAGTATCGTCAGAAAAATAGAGGAAACCGTGCGGCTGGTTCACGTTGAACCCGCCGCGGCCCAGCCGGATGACCATTGGTCCCCCGCCACCTGGACCACCGCCGAATCCTCCCCCGCCAAAACCTCCGCCACCGCCGAAACCTCCGAATCCCATTTGCTGCGCGCGATCGCGAAATTCCTGGATGCGGTCCTCGAGTTCGCTTTCGTTGCCCGCACCGAAATCCTGCGTGCGCCCTTGCACGCCGCTGATACTTACCGATTCCGTGGGCGCGTCCGCTCCAGCGCCATTGAGCGGAAGGCCGGCCAGATCGCCCGCCGATGGATTCTGACTGCCGCCCGCCGCAGCGGAATCACCGCCGGCGAGCGCCGCCTCCGCGGAGTCCATCGTCAAGCTTTGGAAACCGCGGCCGGCAATTGCCGCAGCCACAGCTGCGCTGCGTTGATCGGTATCCTGCTGTTGCCGCGACGCAAGGATAAGTTCGAAGTCCGCTTTGCCTAACGGGCTATCCGGATTCAGTACGACTTCCTGTGTTTGCGCCGCGAATCCCATAAACTCAGTGCGCACGACGTATCTTCCCCGGGGCAATCCGACGAACACAAAAGTCCCATTGGATACTGTCGCTGCGGTGAATTTCTTTCCCGTCAGAGTGTTGGTCGCGCTGAGGGTCACGCCGGGCAGCAGCGTCTTCCCGCTGTGAACGCTTCCCGTAATCTGGTAGGAAGGCGTCTGATGCGCGGAGGAAATTTCCTGCGCACGAAGCGTTGCCAATCCGCACGAGGCAAGACTCAGCAGAACCAGAACCCGGGCGAACGATTTCAACGCGGCGACTCCGGCGGCTTCTGCGGCGGATTGTTTTCCTTTGGTGGGTTCGCGGGGCCGCCAGCCATTCCCATTTCCTGCATGCGCTTCCATTGTTCGGGACCAATGACCATCACGCTTTTCGGTTCGAATGCGTTGTCCTTCATTCCACCTCGGACGAACACGTGATCGCCAGCCTGGATGTCAGCCATCGTCACGCTGTCGCGTCCTTTTCGAAGCGAAGTCTCCTCGTTGAGTTCGATGGTTTGCGTCACGTTGTCCAGCCGCAGAATTGTCAGCTTCGGCGCATCGATGGCTTTCACTTCGCCGAAAACGTAATCCTGGCCGAGCACACCCATGGCCATCATTCTGTTGGGACCGCCGCCACGCCCACCTTGTTGCCCGCCACCTGGGCCGCCGAACCCACCGCCGGAACGCTCGCCGACCATTTCCGCATTCCACGTGTGGTCCGAGTTTTCTTCGCCGCGCACGAAGACTATGTCTCCGACTTTAAAATCGCTCAGCTTGGCCGCTTCTCTGTCTTTCCGGAATTGCGTTGTTCCGCTGATTTTTACGGTGACGACGTCGCCGTTCTGTGAGGTTATCTCGATCGATTGATCGTGAATCGCGGTCAGCTTGCCGAATACGCCGGGACGCCTTTCGCCGCCACGGTCCGGCGCTTGCGGCGTGCCTGGCGGCGGAGTGGTTGCAGGAGCCTGCGGTGGCGGTGCTTCCTGATGAGCCCAGGTCCCGCTCCCAAATGCGAGCAAACTCAAAAATGAAAAGTACAATAATCCAGACTTGATTTTCATTTCGGCCTTCCTGTTCCTAGCCCCATGAAACTGAATCTACGCCTTTCTCACGCCAAAAATCCCGTTTTTCTGCTCAATCCTCATTCCGCTTAGACGGTTGCATTCGCACTCCGCGTTTCTTCTTGTTTTCGTCAGTGATTAGAAGGCCGCGATCCCGGCAATCTCACTAAATTCCCCTGATTTCCTTACTTAGTTCCCGAAAAGCCGAATTTCCTGATGACTAGAGTTGGTGAAGCAAAATGCGGCGAGTCAAACGGCAACGGCCAGGGCAGCAACTCCCCTGGCCGCATCCGAACCACACGCTAACAACGTAAGCTGACGATTATTTCGACTTATAGTTGAAAGTAAGCTTGGTTTCTTCGTCCAGGACAAGGGGCCGCACAAAACTATATGAAGTGCCTGCTCGCGGGACATCGACCCGGACGGGCAACACGCCAGCCACTCGCCTTTGAAGGTCCAGCACGTTGGAAGAAGCCGTGCCGGCTTCAGAGGCCCGTTTCTTCAAATCGCGCTCGATGCGGCGCGACTCATCCCTGTCATCCTTGCCGCTCTGCACTTCGATGGATTCAGTCACAGCGCCCACCTGCATGGAGAAGTTATAGGAAGTTGGGTTGCTCGCGTCGTAGCTGAGCTCTCGCGCGGTTGCTTGGAACCCCGGGGAGGATGCCGTTATTTTCACGCGCCCGGAGGGCATGTTCGAAACGATCCATCGGCCGGAATAATCGGTCGATGCACTCCGCACTGCGCCAGTGTCCAATTGAGTGACGTTTATTCGCGCGTTTGCGATCATCGCTCCATTTGCATCCACGATGTAGCCGCCAATCTGCCCAGGCATCAACTGGAGGGGTGCGATCCCGGCGGCAATCCCGCCGCCCACACCCGCCTGGAAGGATCCAACTGGAACTCCCACAGCTTCGAAGCCCTGGTACGCCGGTGGCAAGAGGTTCGCTGCCAACGCATCGCCGCCGAAATCTTTCACCTTGTATTGCTCCGGGAGAAACACTTCCCACTGCAATACAGCGATAGGAACGTCCATCTTTGGCAGAGATATTTCCGAGCCTCCTTTTTTTGCAAACGGCGTCCCTGAGTGCATGAAAACGAAAGAAACTTCGTAGGCGCCGACCGGCCGGAACCCGGCTCGCAAGAGCGGCACGCGGTGTCCATCGGGAGCCTCCACCGGCTTAACCTTCTCTCCGGCAACTTCAGCGGTCACGATAGTCGCTCCGGCTGGCAACTCCACTTTCAAAAATGGCTGGACCTGATTCTTTACGGTTAGTTTCACTTCCGTGAGGGATCTTCCCTCGGTGGTGACGAGCGTAGTCACGACTGCCCGTTCGGCCACAGCCGCAAGCACGCTGCTATCGGGAAAGCGTGTCCACTCCAAAGACAGACTTGGATTTTCCGCCGGCTGGCGATGATAGCGAAACGCAGCCTGCAGAGGAGAACGCGCCAGCGAGCGCAAGTACGGATTGAGTTCTTTGAAATCCATGCGCTTCAGGCTTCCGCCCTCCGTCGCGGTGAGTTCCATGGTGCCGACGCCTTCGACCAACACTTCGCCGGTCTCCCGCTGGGATTTTTTCACGGTGAGGAACGGCACGTCCGCCTTGGTAGAGCCTATCGCTTTTTCCAAAGAGATCAGGAACTGGTGCCTCCGCTGCGCCGGCGCGTTCACTTTTAGGGTCAAGATTCCAGCCTGCACGTCGCTCGAATCCACTGATGCGCCGGACGCTCCGGTCACTTCATAACCGGCGGGAATCTCCACTTCAAATTGCGTTGGCTCACCTTGCACGACGGTAATATCGGCAAGCACCGCAAGGCGAATATCCGCCTCGCTGACGGAAACCAGTGTCTTCACGTTCGAAAGAAACCGCACCTCACGAGGCACGACGGGTGCGACAACTTCCCGCGTTGCCCACCAGAGGTTCGCGGGCTGCCCAGGAACGAGCGTGGCTTCAATCGTCGTGTTTCCGTTCGCTGATAGGCGGTTGGTAATCAATCCGGGGCTGATCCTTACATTCGTGTGATCGCCCGGAACCACAAGTGTGAGAAGTACGCTGCCCGCAGAGGGCACGGGCAGGATAAAGGATGCGCGGCCGGTTTCTATGCTCAAGGGCAATCCTGCTTGGAGCTCCACGGAAAAGTCCGCAGGACCCGCAAGAATCGCCGTCTGCGTTCCACCTTCTTGCTCGAGGGGCAGGCCCTTGCCTTCCTGCCGTGCATCCAGAATAGTCATGCCGGAGGTGAGCGCGACCTTCGTCTCACCGCTGTGGAATGTTTCGCCTTGCAACTGCACGGTTCCCATCACCGTCTCATTCGAAACGCGGAATTTCAAATCGGCACGTTTGATTGTGTAGGGGAGCGGCGCGGACGGCACTTTTTTTGGCGATTTGCCGGCCAGCTCAAGCAGGCGATTGTATTCGTCCAAAGGCAAGGTGACGTCTCCGACACCCGGAACTGGAGGAATCATTCGTTCCTGTCCCCATACTGGAAAACTCGCAAGCAACGCAAATACAAAGAAGATTTTTTTCATCGCCCACCTGCCTTTTTCTCTCGTTGAAAATTCAAGTCCGTGCTGGGAGCCTGGTTCTCGCCCGTGAGTTCAGAAACAAGGAAAAGAGACGGCCCTAATGCGGGAAACGAAACGTTGATAGGAAGAATCCCCGCGGCCTTGCCGCCTTGAAGCGCCATTCGGAAATTGTCGAACAGACTTTGCGCCGCGGCCTGATCCGCAACCACCTTCGATTCTGTAATCGCGGAGGCGTCAGCGCCTGGCGGTGGAGGAGGCGGCGCCGGAGCGTTGCTGACCGAATCCATGAATCCTGAAGCCGCGACAGGGGGATTCAGTGCCGCGGAGGCAGGAGCCTCGAAGGCCTCGGCGCGGAATGCGCCAGGTTCCGGTGTCACCTTGAAGAGCGGCGGATGATAAACGAGCAATCCCGTACGCGATACGGGCAAATCCAGCGCCGGAAGCGCCAGATTGAACTTTCCTTTGTCGTTCCATGCGGTTCCCCGGCTGATGTAAACGACCTCGGCGGCGAACTCCGGCGATTCCTCGCCGGCGTGGGATTTTTCCAAAGGAAGCAACACGCTGCCGTCCGGCGATTGACCGGGACGAATGGGCTTCCCCGCCAACGACGCGCTCCACAGCATTGCTCCCGGAGGAAGCGTGATTTTGAGGAAATTCCGCTGGTTGTTGCGGACCGCGTAGCGCGCCTGCACCAGCATTTTCCCTTCGTTGGTGATCAAGACGTTGTAACGGGCTTCCGCGATGTTGGCCATCAAAACAGCCTGCGGCGTATACCGCGCCACGTTCACGGTGAGCGACCTGGGCGTCTTCGCGTCGCCTGCGCGAAATCGAAACGCAGTAAGCGAAGTTGACTGGCGGCTGGCCACCACTTCGCCGAGATCTGACGCGTCGGCATTTTCGAGTCCTTCGGACTTGAACTCCTTGATTTCTCCCGCTCCGAGAACTTCCACGGCCACTCCGCCTGTGTCGCGCTCGGCGTTCAGCAGTCGCAAAAGGGGAATCTCGATCTTCCCGTCGCGCGGACTTCGTGTTTCTCCGCTGACGATAAACTTGGCCGTTTGTTCGAGCGGCTCGAGGAAGGTAACGGCGAGCTGCCCGTCTTTCATTTCCCAATCGGCAACCATCGCTCCGGCCACCTGGTTGATAGTTACTTTGCCCGGAAGCGAGATGCGGACTTCGCGTGCCGCGCCCTGGGTCACCTCGACGTTGACCTCGGCGACGACTGTGGTGGTGTCTTCGCCCAGCCCGGTCAGCTCCGTGAGCGATCCGCGGAATCGCAACGCTTGAGAGCTCCGGTGATCTTCCGTTTTTCTTTTCCATGTGAATGCCAGCGGCTCATTCCCGCGGCCGTACGCCAGCCACTTGCTTTCGGTGGCTGACTCAGTCTTATCCGCCAGAAGCCCGCCGGTGAGTTTGATTTCGACACCCTGTTTGGGCAGGCGAACCGATGCGCGCGTAACGCCGGAAGGCGTGGAAGGAAGCGAAATGCTTTCTTCCCCGGCATTGGAGGCCACGGGCAATGCGATATCGAGAAGCAGCACGGATCGCCCTGGCCGCGAAAGGAGCGCGCAAAGTTGGTTAGAACCCTTCCCTGCCGCGAACGGCGCGAGCGAGACCAGCTTGCCATCCAGTTTTGCCTCGCGCACCAGCAAGCCAGCGGGAATCGGAACGCGAACCCAACCGTCCTTCAAGACATCCACGGTGAGGCTTGCGCGTCCCGAAGCCAGTTCGCCATCGATGCGCAAATCGTAATCGACACGCGTCAAAGTGGCGTCCACGGGCGGCGGCTCCGGCTCGCGTTCGGGCGGGTAGGCCCGGGCGTGGAGCGTCCGGTAGTCGCCGAGCGAGAGCACCACCCAACCCGGAGAATGCGAGGAAGTCTGCGCGAGAGAAGGGCTCGCAAAGAAAAATAGCGGGGTCACAATGGCCGCGATGCTGGTGAAGAACTTGCGAAGTAGCTGCGAAAACGAGATGAATACACGTGCTGGGCTCATAGTCGACACCTCTAGCTTCAAAGGAAATGCCTCGGCCGATTCTTTGTTCAACCCGGGGAGATGGAGGACAGTTCACGAGCAACCATCGCTGTTTGCGTCGCGCAGCGCGATTACTCCAGTTTGTTACCTCATTAGACTCAGCTCTCTGAACACTGGGTTGCTCGCGGCTGCATTCTTAGAACGAAATTGTCGAGGAAACTTGCAGAGCTATTTCCGCGCTCTGCCAACTATTGCGATGGGCCTGTTCGAGCTTCCTGCTGCCACTTTCGATTTGTCGCGCTATAATCCCGCTGTTCGAGCGCTCGGTGCCGGCCTGAGCGGTGCGGTAACGTAACCGGTGAAGCGCAGCATCGGTCTTAGGTGAGGAGGGCTCATGAACATTTTGGAAGGCGTTGAGTGCAAAGAGAACAGGATTACCAGGACTCTTGGGAGGCGGTCGTTTTTGCGCGTGACGGCGATAGCTGGTGGGGGAATAGTGCTGGCCGCGTATATCGATCCCATCGAGAACGTCTTTGCGAAAGTGCCGCAAGGGCCGCAGGCGCCCAACCTGAATCCAAATGCGTTCATTACTATTTCGCGGGAAGGGATCGCGACGATCATCGCGAAAAATCCGGAGCTGGGGCAGGGAGTGAAGAACATGCTGCCGATGCTCATTGCGGATGAGCTGGATGTGGATTGGAAGGACGTGCGAATCGAGCAGGGCGACGTGGACTTCGCGAAATACGGAGGACAAGTGGCGGGCGGGAGCACGGCGACACCGAACAACTGGCTGCCGATGCGACAAGTCGGAGCGGCGGGTCGGCAATTATTTGTGACGGCCGCGGCGCAAACGTGGTCCGTGCCGGAGTCGGAATGCACGACGGCGTCCGGGCGGGTCCACCATGCGGGGACGAAACGCAGCCTGGGTTATGGCGAGCTCGTGGAGAAAGCGGCCCAGCTAACGCCGCCTGCGCTGGAAAGCGTGAAGCTCAAGGATCCAAAAGACTTCAAGATCATCGGCAAGCCCAGCCGCGGCGTGGACGTTCCTTCGATCGTCTCCGGCAAACATCTTTATGGCATCGATTTCAGAACGCCGGGAATGCTGTGGGCCACGTTTGCAAAGTGTCCGGTATATGCGGGTAAGGTGGTGAGCGCGAATCTGGAGACGATCAAAGCGATTCCGGGCGTGCGGCATGCCTTTGTCGTGGAAGGCGGGACGGAATTGACGGGCCTGCTTCCCGGCGTTGCCATCGTAGCGGATACGTGGTGGATCGCGCACACCGCGAGTGCGAAACTGGAAGTGAAGTGGGATGAAGGCGCGACAGCGCAACAGAGCAGCGAACGCTTCGCGCGCGCGGCCGACGAGCTATCAAAACAGAAGCCGGGTTTTACGTTGCGCACCGACGGCGATCCCGAAGCATCGCTGCAAGCGGGGACGAAGGTTGTCGAAGGGGCGTATTCCTATCCGTTTCTCTCGCACGCGCCGATGGAACCGCAAAACTGCACGGCGGTCTTCAAAGATGGAAAACTCGAAATGTGGGTGCCAAGCCAGACGCCGCAGCGCGGATTGCCCCAGACCGCGAAGACTCTGGGCATCGCGGAAAGCGATATAACGATTCACTTGCCACGGATGGGCGGAGGATTCGGACGGCGGCTGACCAATGATTACATGATCGAGGGCGCGTGGATCGCCAAAGTACTGAACGGGACACCGGTGAAGCTGCTGTGGTCGCGCGAAGACGATATGCACCACGATTTTTACCGCCCGGGTGGCTTTCACTTTTTGAAGGGAGGAATGGATGGTTCGGGCAAGCTGGTGGCCTGGCGAAATCATTTTGTGAGTTATGGAGAGGGCGAACGGTTCGTGGCCGCTGCGGGAATTTCGCCGGACGAATTTCCTGCCCGCTTCATTCCCAATTTTGCCACCCATGTTTCGCTGATTCCGATGGGCATTCCGACAGGAGCGATGAGAGCTCCGGGAAGCAACGGGATTGCTTTCGTCATGCAATCATTTATCGATGAGCTGGCGCACGCGGCGGAGAAGGATCCAGTGGAGTTCCGGCTGGCGCTTCTGAGCAATCCGCCACTCGGGCTCGCCAACCGCCCCGGAGCGCCGCAGACGCCGGCCCCGTTCGTGTTCAACGCGGAGCGCATGAGCGGAGTGCTGAAGCTCGTGGCGGAAAAATCGAACTGGGGCAAGCGCAAACTTCCGAAGGGCACCGGAATGGGCGTGGGGTTTCACTTCAGCCATCGCGGGTATTTCGCGGAAGTCGCGGAAGTGGGAGTGTCTGCTGAGAATAAAGTGAAAGTGAACAAAGTGTGGGTTGCGGGCGACATCGGGAGCCAGATCATCAATCCGCTGGAGGCGATGAACGAAGCGCAGGGCGCGGTGATCGAAGGCATGAGCCACGTGATGAATTGGGAGATCACGATCGAAGGGGGACACGCAGTGCAGAGCAACTTCAATGCCTACGAACCGACTCGCATGAACCAGGCGCCACCAGAAATCGAAGTGCATTTCCTGACGACGGACAATGCACCGACAGGACTAGGAGAGCCGGTGCTACCGCCGGTTTTGCCGGCGATATGCAACGCCATCTTTGAGGCCACGGGGAAGCGTATTCGCTCGCTGCCGCTGGCGAAACACGGCTACAAGTGGGCCTAATTAGCGGCTGCGCGAGAGGCATTCGCAGGCGTAACACAACATCGAACACTCACAAGGCGCACTCGTAAAGTTGCGGGATGGTTCCGAGCATGTGAGAATCCCACCATGCTAAACACGAAAACCTCGTCCGCGTTCGCAGCGCTATTCATCTTAGTTTTCAGTGCCGCAGTCGCAGACGCGCAAATCACACGGCCTGACTCCGAAAAACAGCTCGCGCGAGACATTTACAAACAATTCATAGAAATCCAGTCCGGCTTCACGACCGGTTCCACTACGCCGGTGGCGGAAGCCACCGCTGCTCGACTGAAAGCCGCGGGCTTCTCCGACTCCGACATTTTCGTTGGCGGCGCGATTCCGAAGAAAGCAAATCTAGTGGTGCGCTATCGCGGCACGGGCGCCCACAAACCCATCCTCCTGCTCGCCCACACCGACGTCGTCGAAGCCAAGCGGGAAGACTGGAGCATGGACCCGTTTCAATTCATCGAGCGCGACGGGTACTTTTACGGCCGCGGCACCGGCGATGACAAAGCCCAAGCCGCCGTGTGGATCGCCAATCTGATTCAATACAAACGCGAAGGCTTCAAGCCCGACCGCGACATCATCGTGGCGCTCACCGCCGACGAAGAGGGAGGCGGTCCATATAACGGCGTGAACTGGCTGCTGAAGAACCACCGCGAGCTGATTGATGCGGATTTCGCGCTCAATGAAGGCGGGTGGGGAGAAGAAGCACAAGGCAAGAAAATCTCGAACGATCTTCAGGTCAGCGAGAAATATGTTCTCAATTTCCGATTCGAGGTGCGCAATAAGGGCGGCCACAGCTCCATGCCCGTTCCCGACAACGCGATCTATCATCTAGCAGGAGCTCTCCAACGCCTTTCTCAATTCGGCTTCCCCTTAAAGACCAACGAAGTCACTTCCGCCTATTTTCTGGAAATGTCCAGGATCGAGCCGGGCCCGATGAAAACCGATCTGGCCCAAGCCGCGGCGAACTCGCAGGACGCCATGGAGCGTGTCGCAGCGGCTTCCACGGCCTGGAATGCGACGCTTCGAACGACTTGCGTGGCTACCATGCTCGAAGGCGGCCATGCCATCAACGCGTTGCCGCAACTTGCCGGCGCAACGGTGAATTGCCGCGTGCTTCCCGAGGACTCGCCAGAATACGTTGAAAGCACGCTACGAAAAGTTGTGGCGGACGAGCAGGTAAGCATCAAACAGATGAACGAGTTTTCGAAGGCGCCAGCTTCGCCGATGCGTCCCGACGTGCTCAAAGCCGTCACGGAAGTCACGAACACACTCTGGCCGGGCGTTCCAACAGTCCCAATCATGGTCATGGGAGCGACCGATGGGCGCTACCTTCGCAACGCCGGGATTCCGTGTTATGGCGTGCAGGGATTCTTCATGGACCGCGACGACATTCGCTTTCATGGACGCGACGAGCGCATGGCCGTGCGATCGTTTTACGAAGGGCAGGCGTTTCTATACGAATTGGTCAAGCGTCTTTCGAGTTCGGCAAGGTAAGGGCCAGCCCTGCAGCCAACCGCGGCGTCATGCAGTTTGCCGTAACTGAATGATGAGGTGATGCACACTCTTCGCGAGCTCGGCCACTTCTCCTCGCCCCTCAATCTCGAGTTCAGTCGCTCCGGCACCCTGGGCGGCATGATCCACGGCCTCCCGAAGGCTAATCAACGGTTTCACCACCTGGCGCGGCAAGATAAAGCTCACCCACACACTGAAAAGTAGCGTCACCGCGGAAACGATGCTCAAGGCCCACTCCGCCGAGCGCATGAGCCTGCGAGCCTCGCGATGGTCACTTTGAACGCGGTTCCAGTTTTCCGTCTCGAGTTCGGATAACACGCTCAAAACTTCCTGGCTAGAGTTTTGTAAGTCCGAAGCAACCTGCGCGAGAGCTGGATTGCCCGCCTGAACGGTTTCGCTGATCTGCGCGTCGAATGAACCGACACGGCTGCGCAGTTCGTCGATCAACAGCGCGCGCCGTTTGAGCCTCGCGCCGCGAAGCAGATCGTCGAGATCTTTTTCGTAAGCGCGGACCACGCTTCGAATGCGGTCTGCGTCTCCCTGCCCCGGCTGGGATATCGCCTCAACCGCCGCTGCAAATCTTTGTTCATACAAATTGAGGGACCCCAGCGCCTTTTGGGTTGCGGCGGTATCTTGCGGTTCCAGATCCTCGATCTGGCTCACAATCTGCTTGGTCTGGCCAAGGGATTCGCGGTTGGCAGCGAGATAGCTTTGGTCATGGAGGAGCAGATAGTTTCTTTCCGCGCGGCGCGCCTCGAGCATTTCGATGGACGCGCGTTGCGCCAGCGTGGCCGCTGGAGCATCCACATTGACGATGCGGTCCACGATCCAACCCATCTCGAACAGGTAATAGACCGCGAGGAAAATCACCGGCACCAGAATCAATCGTGCAACCGCCAAGCTGTAGGCCACTCTCTGCCGCAGCGAATTGCCAGGCGCAAGAATCTTGAATGTTCTCCGGATTCCGAGTCTCATAAGCCGGCTCCCTCCAGAGGCTCTTCTCTGGCGGCCCGATTGTATGCCAGCAACGCCGGGCGGCGCGCCCTTTTTGACTGGTTTCAACTCGGATCGCAGACAAGGTGATGGCCGCACTTCTCAAATCGCACATTGCGAACTGCGAAGAAAGACTCCCGTTCGGTGAGCCGGGCCCACGCCTTTTTTGCGAGGGTCGGTGAGTTTGAGTGAGACGCAAGTCAAGTGTTCGCGGAATATTCCCAGCAGAAATCCTGGGCGGTTTGGTTAAGTAACTTGCGTAGGCAAGCCGGACTAATGGGAACAAAGGTAGGCTCCAGACGTATCATTATATGTATCGTCAAGAAGGCAGGGACTGTGCGAGGAACCCTTGCTAGGGAGATGCCGGGGTGTCCGTTCATGGGACGATGATTCCCAAATGCGGCCAAGCAGGCGGCATCAGGCAAGAGGCAGGGTGCTGTAAGACATTGACAAACCGAGGCTTTAGGCGAATTCTCTTGGGCAAGGGAGTTGCGCCTAGTAAAGGCGATAACGACTATGGACATACAAAGACCATCTAACGCACGAGCCAAGAAAATCCGGCGGATCGCTTATGGGACCGTCGCAATTTTATTGCTGGGTGGGGTGACGTACGCGCTATCCAAGCTGAAGCCAGCCGCGCCTCTAGTGGACGCGGGAACGATCTGGTCCGACACCGTGAAGCGCGGGCCGATGGTGCGCGAAGTTCGCGGGCTCGGAACACTTGTTCCCGAGGACATTCGGTGGATAGCAGCGCAAACGGATGCAAGCGTGGCCCGCTGGGTACTGCGTCCCGGAGCCATCATCAAGCCGGACTCCATCATTATGGAGTTGAGCGATCCCACGTTGCAGCAAACCGCACTCGACGCGGAACTCCAACTGAGAGGCGCGGAAGCGGACCTGGCGAACCTCAAAGTCCAAGTGGACAGCGACCTGATGAACCAGAAAGCAACGGAGGCCTCTGTACGAAGTGATTACGAGCAGGCGAAAATTCAGCACGACGTGGATCAAAAACTGGTGAAGGAAGGTCTCACGTCACAGCTGATCGAGAATCTATCGGGAGTGAAAGAACAACAACTGGCGATTCGAGCCAAGCTCGAAGCCGACAAGACGAGGATTGCCACGGATTCCGGGAATGCGCGCATCGCCGCCCAGCAGGCAAAGGTTGATGAGACGAAAGCACTCTATCAATTGAAAAAGAGCCAGGTGGATGCGCTTCACGTTCGCGCGGGAATCGACGGAGTGTTGCAGTTGGTGCCGGTTGACGTAGGCCAGCGCGTGACGCCTGGCACGAACCTGGCGCGCGTGGCGGATCCGAAGAAGCTGAAAGCGGAAATCAAAATCGCAGAAACGCAAGCAAAAGACGTGACGATCGGGCAAAAAGCCTCGATTGACACACGGAATGGAATTGTAGGCGGGCATGTATCGCGCATCGACCCTTCCGTGGTCAACGGCACGGTGACCGTGGACGTGACTATCGACGAACCTCTTCCCAATGGTGCGAGGCCGGACTTGAGCGTGGACGGAACGATCACCCTGGAAAACCTGACTGATGTGCTGTACGTCGGCAGGCCGGTTCACGGGCAGTCCGACAGCACCATCGGCCTCTTCAAGATCATCGAGGACGGATCCGAAGCCGTGCGAGTGAACGTGAAACTGGGACGCAGTTCGGTCAACACCATCGAAATCCTTGACGGGTTGAAAGTGGGAGACAAGGTGATCTTGTCCGATATGTCGGCCTGGGACGCTTTCGACCGCATCCGGCTGAAATAATCGAAGAGAGTGGCCGGCGGGCGGGCCGCAAAAAGAATTCCGGATTTGATTTCTCTCATTCCGTAGATGTGAAGTTGTGCACTTCTTGCGGAGGCCCAGTGCAGACTCTCTGGCAAGACATTCGCTACGGGTTGCGAATGCTGGCGAGAAATCCGGGATTCACAGCGGTGGCCATTGCCACGCTGGCGCTGGGCATCGGCGCGAACACCGCGATATTCAGCTTAGTCAACGCAGTCATGCTGCAGTCGATTCCCGTACGTAATCCGCAAGAGTTGGCCGTACTGCGCTGGTCAGCACGCGCTCATCCTCAACACGCGGGTTCGAGCAGCTTTGGCGATTGCCAGTGGACGAAGTGGACCGACAAGGTCTCCGGCAGTTGCTCCTTTTCCTATCCGATGTTCAAGGAAATCCGCGAGCATGCGGAAGTTTTTTCGAGAGTTGGAGCGTTTGCAGGACCGGCGCAGCTCGACTTAACGGGGAATGGAACGGCAAGCATTGCGCGCGGCGAGGTTGTCTCCGGCGATTATTTTCAAACGCTGGGCGTTGCCGCCGCCGCGGGACGAACCATCGAACCAACGGATGAGCGACCGGGCGCCGAAGGCGTTGCGGTGCTGAGCTACGCCTACTGGCAAGGAGCCTTTGGCGGCGCCAAGAGTGCAATCGGCAAGGCCATCAAACTCAACGGTGTTCCCTTCACGATCGTCGGCGTGGCCGACCCTGGATTCACCCGCCTAACTCCCGGACATTCGCAGGACATGTGGCTGCCAATCTCGCAAGTGGGCCCTCTGCGGCTGCCATGGGGCGGCGGGCCGGAGAAAGAAAGTACGTGGTGGTTAACTGTTGTGAGTCGGCTGAAGCCGGGAGTATCGCTGGGACAGGCTGAATCCAACGTGAGTCTGCTGTTCCGCAATGAAATTATCCAGGAAAAGCAGCTGAAGGCCGAAGATGACCCACGGGTTAGCTTAACTGCGGCACAGAAAGGGCTCTCCGGCATTCGAGGGCAGCTCGAGCAACCACTCGCTATTTTGATGGCGGCGGTGGGAATCCTTCTGCTGATTTCCTGCGCGAACGTCGCTGGTTTGATGCTGTCCCGCGCGGCTGCGAGGCAAAAAGAGATTGCGGTGCGGCTGGCGCTCGGCGCTGGCCGCGGACGACTGGTCCGGCAGCTCTTGACGGAGAGCACTCTGCTCTCGTTTGCGGGAGCGGCACTCGGGGTACTTCTCGCGTACTGGGGCGCCAACGCCCTGGGAGCATTTGTAACGGCGAACCGGTACTCCAATTTTCAACTGAATGCCGATCCGGACGTGAATGTGCTTGCGTTCACTGTCATCGTGGCGACGCTGACCGGAATCTTGTTCGGACTTGCGCCCGCGCTACGGGGGACCAAAGTAAACGTTGCGCCTGTTCTCAAAGAGAACGCGCAGAGTATGTCGGGAGGGAGCTTTGGATCGCGGCGACGGTTTGGACTGGGCAGCGGACTGGTCGTCGCGCAGGTGGCGCTCTCGATGATTGTGCTCGCGGGAGCGGGGCTGGTTGTGCGCTCGCTCGCGAAATTGAAAGCGATTGATCCGGGATTCGACACGCGAAACGTGCTGCAATTCGGAGTGAATCCTGCTCTCACAGGCTATTACAAAGGAGACCAGGTTGGACCGCTTTACAGCGAGTTGCAGAGCCGGCTCAGCAGCCTGCCTGGCGTGATCTCCGTCAGCTATTCGTCGGACACGATGCTCGATGGAGGTTTGTGGACCGAAGACGTCAAGGTCGAGGGACGGACGGACAAATCAACTGTGGAAACCCAAATGTTGGCGGTGGGGCTGGAATTTTTCTCGACGATGAGAATTCCGATGATGACCGGAAGGCCGCTGAACAGCGCGGATTTTGCGTCGAAGCATGACGTGGCAGTTGTGAACCGGGCGTTTGTAAAGGATTTTCTGAGGAACCGAGCGGCGCTGGGGTTGCATTTTGGCGGGGAGGACCCCAAAAGTGCGCAGTACGAGATTGTCGGAGTCGTCGCGGACACAAAATACGCCGGACTGCGCGACGAGATCGCGCCGACCGCCTACATCCCACTTAAGGAAGGCGGGGCACATTTTGCCTTGAGGACGGCGATAGATCCGCGAGCTTTGCTTCCCGGAGTTCGCAAGGCCGTGAGCGAACTGGACAATAATGTGCCGCTCTTCGATGTGAAAACCCAAACAGAACGAATCGAGCGATTGCTGTTCAGCGAACGCTTGCTGGCTCGGCTGGCGAGTCTCTTTGCATTTTTCGCGCTGGTGCTTGCCTGCATCGGCCTCTACGGCCTGCTCGCGTACGAAGTGGCGCGGCGAACTCGCGAATTTGGCATTCGCACGGCACTTGGAGCGCAGCGCAGGGATGTGCTTCGACTTGTGGGCGGCCACGGAATTATGCTGATCGCTCTTGGATTTGTATTCGGGATGTTGGCCGCGGCGGGCGTGACGAGTTCCATCAGGAGTTTGCTTTATGGAGTGCAGCCGACGGACCCGGCCACATTTTTGGGCGTGGGCACTTTGCTGCTGCTCGTTGGACTGGCGGCATGCTACTTCCCGGCGCGGCGAGCGACGCGCGTCGATCCCATGGTGGCCTTGCGCTATGAGTAGGAGGAGCTGATGCAAGTCTTGTTTCAGGACATTCGCTACGGCCTGCGCATGCTGGCGAGAAACCCTGGATTCACGGCAGTCGCCGTGCTCGCGATTGCTCTGGGAATCGGTGTCAATGCGGGCATTTTTTCCGTGCTAAATGGAGTGGGGCTGCGGATGCTGCCGGTGCCGAGCGCGGAACAAATTGTCAGCGTTGACCAGATTTTCCACGGGAAAATCCATCGAAATGTACACGGAGAGCCTACTCTCTTTTCCTATTCGGAATACGAGGAGTATCGCGCGAATAATCACGTATTTTCCGGATTGATTGCGTTCGATCCATTCCTGAACGCGACGCTGGCGGGCGGCAGGGCCCGGCAGCTCTACGGTCAACTGACGTCGTGCAACTATTTTGAAGTGTTGAACGAACACCCTTCGAGAGGCCGCGGGTTCGTGGAAACGGATTGCGCAACGCCCGGGAGCGGCGCGGTTGTCGTGCTGAGCGACGAGTTGTGGCAGGGCGCCTTTGGAGCGGATCCCACGCTGGTGGGCAAGCGCGTCGTCTTGAACCGTACAGCATTCACCGTGGTTGGGATTGCCCCGCCTGGCTTTGGCGGGACTGAGCCGATACCGAGTTCGTTCTGGGTGCCGATCACGATGCAGCCGGCAATGGAACCAGACTCCGACCTGCTTGGGGACGCGAATGTAAGCTGGCTGTCGCTGCTCGGCCGAGTCAAGCCGGGCGTTTCCATTGGGAAGGTCCGAGCGGACCTCAGCATCATTGCAGGAAGAATTGATGAGCGACATGCGGGGCGGGAAACGACCTTGGCGATTCGGACGGCGACGTTTCTTGGGAGGCCGGAAGAACACAATCTGGTAATGGGTGCCGCCGCCGTGATTCTGTTTGGTTTTGGACTAGTGCTTCTGATTGCCTGTGCCAACGTAGCGAACTTGATGCTCGCCCGCGCGACGTCGAGGCAAAGGGAAATGGCAGTCAGACTGTCGGTCGGAGCGGACCGCTGGCGGTTGATCCGGCAATTGCTGACGGAAAGCTTGATGCTGTCGCTGATGGGGGGCGCTGCAGGATCAGTTCTCGCCTTCTGGTCATTCGAGGCGCTCTCGAATTTTGTGATTTCACATCTTCCGCACGGATTTCCGCCATTAGCCCTAAACGTGGCGCCTGACTTTCGTGTGCTGGGGTACGCATTGCTGTTGACGCTCATCACAGGCGTCGCGTTCGGGTTGGCGCCCGCGCTGCAGGCTTCAAGGGTGGACTTGAACACGGCGCTGAAGAATACAGAAGGCGGGCTAGGCGGCCGAGCAGGCGGCGGATTGCTTCGGCAATCCCTGGTGGGAGCCCAAGTGGCCGTTTGCATGATTCTACTCATCGCGGCTGGGCTTCTCCTGCGAGGCCTGTATTTTGCACAGACCGTTGATCCGGGCTTCAGAATGGGCGGGATTGCGGTAGTGAGCATGGACTTGAGAGCGCAAGGGTACAAAGAGGAGCCCGGTGCTGCGTTTGAAAGAGGGTTGAAAGAGAAGGTAGCAGGGCTGCCGGGGGTGGACGGGGTTGCCGAGGCGAGGCAGACTCCGCTTAACGACAATCATTGGGTGACTGATTTCTCGGTTCCCGGAAGGCCCGAAGAGTATCAAATCGAAGACAACGCGGTCTCGCAGGGATATTTTTCGATGATCGGAATTCCGATTGTCCGGGGGAGGGACTTCACCGAGCAGGAAGTGCGAACGGGGGCCAATGTGGCGATCGTGACGGAGACAACGGCGCGAAGGTTTTGGCCGGGAGAAGATCCCATCGGAAAGATATTGCGTGAAGGGGCCAAGACCGAGCTGCAAATCGTGGGAGTAGTCAGGGATGCCCAAGTATCGCACCTCGGCGAGTCTCAAAAACTCTACGTTTATCTGCCGGCGGGACCGAAGGAACAATCGCGGCTGCAGCTGATGGTTCATGGTGGCGGCGGATTTGCCGCGGTCGCAGCCGGCGTTCGCAAGGTGGCTGTGGACCTGGATCCGGATGTGATGGTGGACGTAACTCGACTCGAAGACAATCTGGAAATCTGGCGGGCTCCGGCGCGCATCGGAGCAGGGCTTGCGGGCTCGTTAGGGGCGTTGGGCTTGCTCCTTGCCGCCGTTGGCGTCTATGGAGTGGTCTCCTACGCGGTGAGCCGGCGCACGCGTGAGATTGGAATTCGCATGACGCTCGGCGCGGACGGAAGCGACGTCATGACGATGATGCTGCGACAGAGCATGCTGCCAGTGCTGATCGGCGGAGCGATTGGAATCGCCGGTTGCGCAGGCGTGTCCTGGGTGCTATCGGGGATTCTGTTCGGTATCAGCGCCCGCGATCCGATAGCCTTCGTGTTTGTGCCCGCGTTTCTGCTAGGGACAGCGCTGCTGGCCAGTTACATTCCGGCGCGGCGCGCGGTAAGAGTAAATCCTGTCGTGGCGCTGCGCTATGAATAACGATTGTTTTTGCGGGCGCGAATGGATTGGAAGAGGTGCGACTTGATGTTGTGGCAGGACATTCGTTACGGCGTTCGAATGCTGGGGAAGAGCCCAGGCTTCACAGCCGTTGTGGTTCTTACGCTGGCGCTGGGAATCGGTGCGAACACCGCAATCTTCAGCGTGGTCAGCGCGGTTCTGCTCAAGCCCCTTCCCTTCCCGCAGCCAGACCGGCTGGTGGCTGTCCTGCATACCAACCTGCAGACTGGAGAAATCACTAAGGCGCACAGCTATCCGGACTTTACGGACCTGCGCGCGCAGAACAAATCGCTGGAAGCGGCGGCCGCTTACGACGACGGCTCCGTAACGTTGACCGGAACCGGCGATCCGCTTCACCTGACGATGGGAATTTTTTCCGCGGATATGTTCAACGTGCTGCGCGTGCCGCCGCTCATTGGCCGGGAATTCTCGGCTGCGGAAGATAAGCAGGGCACACATGTCGTCATTTTGAGCTACCGGCTGTGGAAGACAAAGTTTGGCGGCGACCCGAGAGTGACGGACCAGAAAATCGTGCTGGATGGAAAGCCATACGCGGTTGCGGGAGTGATGCCGCCGGATTTCCAGTTCCCGCTGGATTCTCAGCCGATGGATCTGTGGGCCACGATAGCTGTGGACGGAGACGGGCTTGGCGAGCGTGGCTCGCATTTCCTCAGGGTCATAGCGAGGCTCCGAAGCGGCGCGACATTCGCCGCCGCGAATGTGGAAACAAAGGAAATCGGCGCCCGTCTTGAAAAGCAGTATCAGGACACGAACGGCCACTGGGGATTGATTTTGCAGCCCGAGATACAGGAACTCGTCGGCGATGTGCGCCCCGCGTTGTTGCTTGTGCTGGGCGCGGTCGGGTTTTTGCTGCTGATCGCGTGCGCAAATGCCGCAAATCTTCTGCTTGCGAGGGCCGCGGGGCGGCAACGCGAAATGGCCATTCGCGCTTCGCTCGGCGCCGGCAAAGCCCGCATTCTCCGACAACTCCTGACGGAGAGTGTGCTGCTCTCCCTTGCAGGCGGAGCCTTGGGTTTGTTGATTGGAATCTGGGGGACGGCGGCTCTCGTCAATCTTCCGTCGCTCAAAATTCCGCGCCTCGCTTCGGCCGGGGTGGACGCGCCCGCTCTTCTTTTCACGCTCCTTGTGTCGCTCGCGACTGGCGTACTGTTTGGCCTCGCGCCGGCCTTGCACGCATCTCGCTTCAACCTTTTTCGGTCCTTGAAAGAAGGAGGCCGCACGGCCACCGACGGCACGGGCCATGCACGGATGCGGGCCTTGCTGGTGGTTTCGCAGGTTTCTCTCGCCGTGGTTCTGCTGATTGGCGCAAGCCTGCTCGTCGAGAGCGTCTACCGGCTGGTACACGAATCGCCTGGATTCGACCCGCGCGGGGTGATGGCTTTCGACCTTGATTTGCCGGATGCGCGCTACGGCAAGCCCCAGCAATCGGCGGATTTCTTCCGCGAGCTGCTCGGCCGGATCCGTTCCGTACCCGGAGTGAAATCCGCGAGCGCCGTTCTGCCGCTGCCGCTCTCCGGCGAAGCGATGCGCACCTCGTTTGAAATCGAGGGGCAGCCAATGGCAAAGAGCGACCTGCCGAGAACTCAATATCGCGCAGTGGGGCTGGATTATTTCCAGACCATGCGCATCCCGCTGGTGGCAGGACGTGAGTTCACCGCCCGCGATGACCGGAATGCGCCGAAAGTCATTATTATCAACCAGACCCTCGCCCACAGATTCTTTCCGAAGGAAGACCCGATAGGAAAACACATCACGCCGGGAATTTCCGGCGGTAAGACCGACAAGATTTGCGAGATCGTCGGAGTCGTTGGGGATGTCAAGCACAGAAACTTGTGGCAACCGCCGGACCCCGAGTCGTACGTACCTTACGACCAGAATCCGATCGGAGGGATGAATATCGTGGTGCGGTCCGACGGAGACCCGATGCCACTGATTCCTGCTATTCGCGAACAGGTTCGCGCGCTGGATGCGGAATTGCCGATTTACCGCGCGCAGCGAATGGAAGACTTCGTTGCGGCATCGGTCGCGCAGCGGCGATTTACGAGCGTGCTGTGCGGCGTCTTTGCCGGCGCGGGGTTGCTCCTGGCAATCGTCGGGCTTTTCGGCGTGATGTCCTACAGCGTGGCGCAACGAACTCATGAGATTGGTGTGCGGGTGGCGGTAGGCGCTGAGAAGGCGGACATTCTTCGGTTGATCGTGAAGCAAGGAATGCTCATCACCGCGATTGGAATCGTTTCTGGATTGCTGGGAACTCTGGCACTCTCCAGCATTCTGAAGAGCCAGCTTTTTGGAGTGAGCGCAACCGATCCGTGGACATTCCTGGGAGTGGTGTGCGCCCTCTCCTTCGTGTCGTTTGTGGCGTGCTATCTGCCGGCGCTGAGAGCGACACGCGTGGATCCCATGGTAGCGCTGAGATACGAATAGGACTCGGTTCCGGTGGAAGCAAGGATTGAGGCAGAACGCGTGAGATCTTCAGGGTGTCAAGAAATGCATGAAGGGCTCCCATCGCTGACGAAACAGCAAACGGCCCCAACGGCTCGCTGCGCCGCGTTGCGGCCAGGTAGTCAGCGGCTGGCCGAACGACCGTTCCGCCGAAGATTCGGGGGAACCATTGGACGCCCGCTTGCGTATCCCCTATTACGTGCATGGGATTCCAGCGCTTCGGAAAGGATTCCCGGATTGCGACAGGATGGTCCAGGTTCTCGAGTGGGTTTGTCTCCGAGGCGTGATTTTGCTGGTCCGGGAGCTAGCATTGGCCAAGCGCTGGTTGCGAAATGCTCGGGCCGCGGGCTGGTGGCTGGAAAAAAAACTCCCCAGACATCTCGCGGCCGGCTACGTCAAATGTTTATAGCGTCGCAAGTTGCCAAGTCCTTGATTGTATGGATGGGTGCTGAATTGCCTCTTGATTGCTCGCGAGAACTGCATGTCGCTCCGCCTCGAGTGGCTAGTCGAGGCTGTCGTTTAGGACGTGCGTCAAATGGCGAGTACCGGTACTGTGATTGCCAGCCGCTCTCGGCCTCCCTTGAACACGCAGGGGCATTTCTTGCCAGGCCGACAAATTCCCTCATCCCGGCGACCGAAGTGTGGGGAGGATGATGCGCAATCTCTGGAATGATGTTCGGTTCGGTTTGCGCATGCTGGCGAAGAGCCCCGCGTTCACGGCGATTGCTGTTCTTACGCTGGCGCTCGGGATCGGCGCCAATACGGCGATCTTTTCCCTCATGGACCAGATCCTGTTGCGGCGGCTGCCGGTAAAGAGTCCCGAGGAACTGGTCATTCTGCGGGCGCCGGGGCTGGAGACGGGCCATATTTCCAGCGACGGGGACGCCACGGAATCTTTCTCTTACCCGATGTACAAGGGACTACGGGACACCAACCAGGTTTTCTCCGGAATTCTGGCGCGCAGCACGTTCTCCGCCAGCGTTGCGGATCACGGGAAGACGGACCGGGCATCTGGAGAACTTGTATCCGGCAATTATTTCGATGTGCTGGGTGTGCGGCCAGCCGTCGGACGCCTGTTCACCCAGGACGACGATCGCGTGCCCGGAGCGCAGCCCATAGTCGTTCTTAGCAATTCGTTCTGGAGGCGGCGGTTTGGCGGCGATCCCAGCGTGCTCAATAAGGTCTTGTTGATCAACAACGTAGAGATGACCGTGGTCGGCGTCTCGCAGGCTGCATTTTATGGGGTTCAGGTCGGTGAGAGTCCGGATTTTTTTGTGCCACTGATGATGACCCCGCAGATGACGCTGAACAGTTCTTCACTCGATGACTGGAACGACTATTGGATGAAAGTCCTGGCCCGGCGCAAGCCGGGTATTTCGGAGAACCAAGCACTGGCCGGAATTGAAGCCGCCTACCAGCCCCTGCTGGAAGAGCAACTGCCGCATATCAAGTCCGCCTGGAGCGAAAAAAAACGCCAGCAATTTCTGAATAGAAAAATTGTGCTTTCATCGGGAGCCAGAGGCCGGACCGTTTTGCAACGAGACACCGGCGGGCAAATCATCACGCTTTTTGTGATGGTAGCGCTCGTACTGTTGATCGCGTGCACCAATGTGGCGAACCTGCTGCTTGCCCGCGGCGCTTCGCGACAACGCGAGTTTGCGATCCGAACGGCGATGGGAGCAAGCCGGGGGAGGATGATCCGGCAATTGCTTGCGGAGAGCTTGCTCTGCGCGTTCGGCGGAGGAGCGGCAGGCCTGCTTCTCGGCACTTGGTTGATGAGGATCCTCACGCCCATCGTGGTATCGAACACAGGAATTCACGGACTGAGCGAACACCTGGATCCGGTGGTTCTGTCATTTGCCGTCGCGGCGACATTGCTCTCCGGCGTTTTCTTCGGATTGATTCCCGCATGGCGGGTAACTCGTTTAGGAGTATCCGATGTAATCAAGGACCAGGGGTCCACTTCGTCCGCTAGCGTGTCGCACGTGGGATTCCGGAAATTCCTGGTTGCGGGACAGGTAGCTTTCACCATGCTGCTTCTCGCCGGTGCCGGACTCTTCGTGCGCTCACTGTGGAATCTGCAAAAACAGGATTTAGGGCTGAAGCCTGACAATGTCATCACGTTTTCGATTGAGCCGCCGCTGAATGGGTACGACACCCCGCGGTCGATTGCTCTCATTGACCAACTGCGCGGACGACTTGCGGCGCTGCCGGGAGTAAGGTCCGTGGGAACGGGAGATGTTCCTACACTGACCGGGGACAGCAACGGGAGCAACATCACCGCCGAAGGAGGCCCGCAACTTCCTGAGGATCTGCAAGACGTGAATTTTGATGCGGTCAGCCCGGGCTACTTTTCAACTCTGGGCATCTCTCTGTTGTCGGGCCGCGAGTTTAACGAAGCAGACGGAGTGACGGCTCCCAAAGTTGCCATCGCCAGCGAATCCATGGTCAAACGATTCTTTCCCGGGAGAAATGCGCTTGGCATGCACTTTGCATTTGGCGGCGGGAACAAGGTGAAGCCGAACATTGAAATAGTAGGGGTTGTCAAGGACGTGAAGCAGGCGCACGTCAGCGGAGCTGTTCAACCCTTTGTTTATGTCCCGTATGCGCAAAGACCCACATTGAGAGCCATGACCTTCTACGTAAGGTCGACGCAGGATCCGTCCCTTCTGGGCACGACTCTGCAAGGAGAAGTCCGGCAGTTGGATGCGAATCTGCCGGTCTACGATTTGAAGACAATGGAACGCGTGGTGGATGAGGATTTGTTTTCGGCGCGGATGGTGGCCGTTCTTTCCGCGAGTTTCGCGGGATTGGCGGGGCTCTTGGCGGCGCTTGGAATCTACGGCGTCCTCGCCTACGTGGTCGTCCAACGCACGCGGGAGATCGGCATCCGGATGGCGCTGGGTGCAGTGGCTAGCCACGTCCGGCTGATGATTCTGAAGGAAGTGGGAATGATGGTCTTGATAGGAGTCGCGGTGGGTCTGCCTGCCGCGTACGGCCTGGCCCGGCTCAGCGAGTCGCTGCTTTTTGGCGTGCATGCAAGTGACCTCCAGGTATACGCTGTCGGGTTGGCCCTCATCGCACTTATCGCGCTTGCGGCATGCTTCATTCCGGCGAGACGCGCCACGCGAGTCGATCCATTGGTCGCGCTACGCTATGAATAGTCGGGGCGAGTTTCAACAGGAAGGACTTTGGTCGAGTAGCATGGAAAAAAGATTTTGCGGGAAGAGTTTTAAGGTAAATAAAAATTAAGGAGAAGAAATGACCGACGGAAACAGCACACTCATCAAAATGGAAGGCGTGAAGAAAGTCTTCTATACGGACGAAGTGGAGACTCACGCACTCTCCGAGATCCACCTGGAAATCAAGAAAGGACAGTACATCTCCATCGCCGGGCCTTCGGGCTGCGGCAAGTCGACGCTGCTCTCCATCCTCGGGCTGCTTGATTCGCCGACGGACGGGAGCTACATGCTGAACGGCCAGCCAGTCGGAAAGCTGACCATCAGCGAGCGCACACGCATCCGCAATCGCGAGATCGGTTTCATTTTCCAGGCGTTTAACCTGATCGGCGACCTGACGGTGTATGAGAACGTCGAACTGCCGCTGACCTACCGCGGAACGAGCGCGGCGGAGCGCAAGCAGAAAGTGCAGAACGCGCTCGAGCGCGTGGGCATGGCGCACCGCTTGCGGCACTACCCATCGCAACTCTCGGGAGGTCAGCAACAGCGTGTTGCCGTGGCGCGCGCATTGGTTGGCGATCCTCTCATCCTGATGGCCGACGAGCCGACTGGAAACCTGGACTCAAAGAACGGCGAAGCCGTCATGGAACTGCTGCGGGATTTGCACCGCAACGGCGCGACAGTTTGCATGGTGACCCACGACCAGCGCTACGCGAATTTCGCGGAACGAACGATTCACTTGTTCGACGGACGGATCGTCGAAGAAACGAAGGAAGCCGGCGTCAGCGCATAAGAGCGTCCGGCAGGAAGGGCGCTCGATGAACTCGCTCTGGCAGGACATCCGCTTTGGCATGCGGATGCTCCTCAAGCACAGGCTCACCACGCTGGTGTGCGTGGTGGCGCTCGCGTTGGGCATCGGCGCGAATACCGCGATTTTCAGCCTGGCGGAAGCCTTCCTGCTCCATCCCGCCCCATTTGAGAATGCCGACAGGATTGTCGCGCTCGTTGAGTCTCGCCCGCGACAAAACATCGACATGAACTCCGTCGCCCCGGCGACGTACCTTGAATGGGGCAAAGAGGCGCAATCTTTCGACCAAATGGGCGCGTACGCCTGGGACGAAGTCAGCCTCACGGGCGATGGCAATCCGCAGAAAGTCCAGGCCTTTCACATCACCGCGAACTTTTTCGAAATGCTCGGCGTGCAACCGCAGCTCGGGCGCGCGTTTTTGCCGGAGGAAGAAGTGCCGGGCCACAATCAGGAGATCATCCTGGGCCATGCGCTTTGGGAGCAGCGCTACGCGGGCGATCCGAATATCGTGGGCAAGAAGGTGAAGATCGACGGAAAGAGCTATGCCGTCGTCGGCGTCATGAGAAAGGGCTTCGATTTTCCCATGCCGGCCGAGGCTTGGCTTCCCCTCTACATTGAAAACAGCGAACGCGAACGCCGCGACCACCGCTGGATCTGGGTGCTCGGCCGTTTGAAGCCGGGCGCATCGTTCGCACAGGCCTCCGCGGAAATGGCGGGCATCAAGCAGCGGGAGGCCGAGGCGTATCCCGATACGGATAAGGGGTGGGAGCTGCATCCCATGCTTTTGCCGCGGTTCATGACCGGCACGCTCACGCGGCAATACACACTGCTGCTGATGGGCGCCGTCGGATTTGTGCTGCTGATCGCCTGCGCGGACGTGGCTAACGTGCAGTTCGCGCGGATGGCCGGCAGGCACAACGAGTTTGCCGTACGCAGTGCATTGGGGGGTACGCGCTGGCGGGTCGTGCGTCAGTTGCTGACGGAAAGCATTTTGCTTTCCGCGTGCGGCGCGGGATTGGGCCTGCTCGTGGCGCAGTGGGCTATCTGGATGATGCTCTCGCACATGCCGCCGGATGTGGCCAAGTTCATCGCGGGATGGAAATCCATCAGTCTTGATGGCAATGCCTTTGCGTTCACCATGGTTGCTGTAGTGCTGAGCGGAATTTTTTCCGGAATCGCGCCGGCGTTGCTGGCATCGCGCTCGAACCTTTCTGGAAATCTGCGAGAGAGCGGGCGCGGCACGACCGCCAGCCGGATTCGAGGGCGTCTGCGCAGCGTGCTGGTGGTCGCCGAGATTTCCCTGGCCTTGGTGCTTCTTGTGGGTGGGGGCCTGCTGGTCAAAAATTTCCAGGGACTGCTGAACGTCAACGAAAGCTACGCGCCGCAAACTCTTCTCACCGTGAACCTGACCCTTCCTGACGAGCAATATGCAAAGCCCGCACAACGGCTGACGTTTCACGAACAGGTATTGCAGCGTCTGAGCATTGTTCCGGGTGTGGAGTCGGCCACGATTGTGACCCACGTTCCCTATACGAACGGAGGCGGAGTCAATGCAGATATTTTTTCCGTCAAAGAACATGCCGAAATCAAGCGCGGAGAGGTCCAAAACGCGATCATCGAAACAGCAGCGCCGAATTACTTTCGAATAATGAAAATTCCCCTGCGAGACGGACGGCTGCTCGCCGAGTCTGACGGTAGTGAGGGGCCGCGAGTCGCAGTCATCAGCGAGAGTCTCGCGAGGCGCTACTTTCCTGGCGAGAATCCCCTGGGTAAACACATTGCTGTGGGAGCTGCTTTTCCCGTCACGGCTCCCCACGATCCAAATTCCGAGCACCCATGGATGACGATCGTTGGGGTTGTTGACGACCTGCACTACAGCTGGATCAACAAGGAAAACGTTCCCACCATCTATCAATCTTTCCGGCAATTTCCTCCGTATTACACAACTATCGTGCTTCGCACGGCGGGTGATCCCCTGAAATCCATTTCCGCGGCCCGTTCCGAGATCGCGGCCATTGATCCCAACCTCGCGCTCTATAACATCAAACCGATGGACCGCCTGATCACGGAGTCAATCATCGGCATCGCCTACGTAGCCGCGGTGATGGCAATCCTTGGCTTTATCGCTCTGGTTCTCGCCTCGGTCGGAATTTTTGGGGTGATGTCATACTCCGTGAATGAACGCGCCCACGAAATCGGCGTCCGTTTGTCTCTGGGCGCCCAACCTGGCGATATTTTGCGGATGGTTCTTCGCAGCGGGCTGATCCTTACAATGGCAGGTCTGCTCATTGGTTTGCCCATTGCGCTCGCTCTTGCCTACGCCCTCTCCAGCCTGCTCTTTGGCGTGAAAGTCGCCGACCCTGTTGCCTTTGTGGGATTGCCCCTGCTGCTGGCCACGGTAGCGACGCTGGCCTGCTACCTTCCGGCGCGGCGCGCCGTCCGCCTGGATCCCATCGCTGCCCTGCGCCACGAATAGGAGCCATTCTGCGCCAGGAAGTCCCGGCGGACTGGATATCCGGCGTGGGCCCGCAGAGTGCACCGGGTTGGCCGATCGGGCCGCGCCTGTGGCTCGCATTTAGTTATGATAGTCTCGAAACGGAATGAGGATTCGGGCGTTATCTTATTAACGCCCAAGGAGCTAGAGTGGAACCACTGATTCAGTTGCGAAACCTGGAAAAAGTTTACGAAGCGGGCGGAAGCAAGTTTTATGTTTTGCGCCGCGTTTCGCTGGAGATTCAGCCGGGCGAGTTTGTGACGTTTATGGGCCCTTCGGGAGCCGGCAAGTCCACGCTCCTCAGCATCATTGGAATGCTCGATGGGGCCTGGACTGGGGAATACTACTTCAACGGCGAGCCCGTCCACCGGCTCAACGTCAAAAAGCGCAACGAACTTCACAAAGCCAATATTGGCTTTGTTTTCCAGAGCTATCACCTGATCGACAATTTGACGGTTTTTGAGAATCTGGAGATCCCCCTTTCCTACAAGAATGTTCCCCACAAAGAGCGCGTCAGCCTGGTTTGCGACATCCTCGATCGCTTTAACATCGTCGGCAAGAAAGATCTCTTCCCGAACCAGCTTTCCGGAGGTCAGCAGCAGCTCGTCGGAGTAGCGCGGGCGGTGATTCAAAGTCCCAAGCTGATCCTGGCGGACGAGCCGACCGGCAATCTTCACTCCGCGCAAGGCGAGGAAATCATGGAACTGTTCCGCAGGTTGAACGAGGGCGGCACTAGCATTATTCAGGTGACGCATTCGGAGCGGAACGCCGCCTACAGCCATCGAGTGATTCAACTTAAGGACGGTTGGGTGGTGAGCGAAACCAGTAACACGGCAAAGGTCGGGTGAGCGACGGCTCAAGGCGGCGGTTCCCTAGTGGGAATTGGCGCAGCGTCGAGCGTGGGAAGGCCGGCTGCATCTCACCGCGTGGTTAAATATGGGCCGGATTTTCGCGCTACTTAACCGGCAGCTCAAATACCGGCCCATGTTGAACTGAGACTATCTCTCGAGACGAATGAAAAACCCTACGATCCATCCCTATCGCGTCCTTGTGGCGGACGATCAGGCGGATATCCGCGACGCCTTGCGGCTATTGCTGAAACGCGAAAACTACGAAACGCAATCCGCAGCTTCGCCCGCGGAACTGCTCTCGGCCATTGAAGCGCGGGAATTTGACGCCGTGCTCATGGATCTCAACTACGCGCGGGATACGACCTCCGGCCAGGAGGGGCTCGATTTGTTGAGCCGCATTCAGGCGGCGGATTCGACCTTACCAGTGATTGTCATGACCGCCTGGAGCAGTGTCGAGGTAGCGGTGGAAGCGATGCGCCGCGGAGCTCGCGACTTCATTCAGAAACCGTGGGACAACGCACGGCTGCTGTCCATCCTCCGCACGCAGATCGATCTGCGCAACGCGCTTAGGCAGGCATCAAGGTTAGAGGCGGAGAACCGTTTGCTCCGCGCAGAATCGAGGCCCACGCTGATCGCGGAGGCGCCTGTTATGCAGCCGGTGCTCGACCTGATCAGCCGGGTGGGTCCCTCGGACGCGAGCGTGCTCATAACAGGCGAGCACGGCACGGGAAAAGAAGTTGTGGCGCAGACTTTGCACGCACTTTCGAACCGCGCCGGAAAACCAATGGTCACGGTGAATGCCGGGGGCCTTTCCGAAGGATTGTTCGAAAGCGAGCTCTTCGGGCACGTAAAGGGCGCGTTTACGGACGCACGCAACGATCGCGTCGGGCGCTTTGAACTGGCCGAAGGCAGCACGCTTTTTCTAGACGAAATCGCCAACGTGCCGCTAAATCTGCAGGCAAAGCTGCTGCGGGTACTCGAGACCGGAGAACTCGAACGAGTCGGCTCCTCTTCGACGAGACGGGTGAACGTGCGCGTGCTTGCGGCTACCAACGCGGATGTGAGTTCGGAGGCCTCTTCGGGAAGATTCCGGCAAGACCTCCTCTTTCGACTGAACACCATCGAGATTCATCTTCCACCCTTGCGAGAACGCCGCGAAGACATCGCCTTGCTGGCGCACCATTTTCTGCGCGGCTACGCGCAGCGCTATCGAAAAAGCATCTCGGGGTTCGATCCCGGCGCGACACAGCTTCTGCATGAACACCCTTGGCCTGGAAACGTCCGCGAACTGGATCACGCAGTCGAGCGGGGAGTATTGCTTGCCCAAGGACAGCTTGTCCGCTCCGCTGATCTCGGCCTGCGCAGCGGATCCGCAGGTGGCACGGTGCGTCTCGAGGAGATGAGCCTGGACGAAGTGGAGCGCCACCTGATACAGCGCACCCTGGCGCGCCATGACGGAAATGTAAGCCAGGCGGCCAAGGCGCTGGGGCTGAGCCGCAGCGCGATGTACCGGCGGCTGCAAAAACACGGTCTGGAATGAAACGCCTCTCGTACGAGCGTCGCATCCAGCTACTGGCGCTGGCGGCGGGACTGCCCGGATCATTCATCGCACTGATCCTCCTTTGGAACGGGAGCTACTCCTCGCGGGCCGCCTGGACGCTGACGTTTCTGATCCTGAGTTTGTGGCTTGGTTTTGCGCTCTCGTTGAGACATCGAGTCGTTTTCTCCCTACAGACACTTTCCAATCTTCTTTCCGCGATGCGTGAGGAAGATTTTTCTTTCCGTGCGCGTGAAGCGCGATCCGACGACGCGCTCGGCGAGGTCATGCTGGAAGTCAACGCCCTGAGCGAGACGCTCCGTTCGCAACGTTTGGGGGCCATGGAAGCGACGGGGCTGTTACGCACGGTGATGGAAGAGATCGATGTCGCGATCTTTACGTTCGACAATCAACGGCAGCTGCGCCTTGTGAATAGAGCAGGCGAACGCCTTCTCGCCCGATCCAGTGAACGGCTGCTTGGTTTTACCGCAGCGGAACTGGGACTCGAGACCTGCCTTGAAGGCGAGCATGCGCGCACCATGGAACTGAGTTTTCCAGGAGGGGCAGGCCGATGGGGAATGCGCCGCGGTTCGTTTCGCCAGGGGGGATTGCCACACGATCTTGTTGTCCTGAGCGACCTGAGCCGGGCGCTGAGAGACGAAGAACGGCAAGCGTGGCAACGACTGATCCGCGTACTTGGACACGAACTCAATAATTCGCTCGCGCCGATTCAATCCGTGGCGCAAAGCCTGGAGAGCGGGCTTGCGGGGGCCGCCGTGGTTCCGGAGCTACAGGCTGGAGCCGCGGCGTCGATCATGGAGGACATGCGGCATGGGTTGGGTATCATTCGCTCCCGCACGGAGGCGCTGGGCCGGTTCATGGCAGCATATGCGCGGCTCGCGCGGCTGCCGCAGCCTACACTCGCGCCGGTCAACGTGACCGAATGGATTACGCGGGTGGCCAAACTCGACGCGCGAGCGAAAGTGCGAGTGGAAAAAGGGCCGCCGCTGATGATTTCTGCGGACGCAGACCAACTCGAACAGTTGTTGATCAATCTGGTTCATAACGCGGCCGACGCAGCCCACGAAACAGGTGGCGGGGTAACAGTAACGTGGGCTCGGTACAGCTCGTACCTGGAAGTATCTGTGCTCGATGAAGGCCCCGGAATCTCGAACACAGCCAATCTGTTTGTTCCCTTCTTCACGACCAAGCCGGGCGGATCGGGCATCGGCCTGGTGCTGAGCCGCCAGATCGCTGAAGCACACGGCGGTACGCTGACGCTGCAAAACCGTCGCGACAATCGTGGATGCGAAGCGAAATTGCGGCTGCCAATCTGAAGATCGCTGACCACGGAAACAATCAAGCAAACAAGAAGCACTAACAGAATGAATCGCCAGCCCAAACTAGGGCGGGTGCGTCTGGATGGCGTGCCGGAATGGTACGTTTCGCATATGTTTCGCTTCAGCGTTCCATCGACGACGAGATGCAGCAACCTGTTTACAGGCCAGGAGAGCCAGTGGTGGACCCCAGGAAAAAGCGGGCCGCTCCTTTTTTCGGATAACGGATCGCCCATTCGAATATTTCACATGGAACGAGTCTCGTCCCTTCACCTGCCGTGGATCGGGCGATAACCTGGATCCATGCGATGCGATTTTTTCAGAAATCTTCAAGGAAAGCTGCTGACGCCGGCGTCTTTTTCCACGGAGAAAAGATCAGCTTCAAGCCAACGTTGAATCTGGATCTCGATGCAACGCACCCTGCGCAGTGACTACTGAGGCTTGCGGGAAACAGGCTTCGCAGGCGCGCCTTTCGGGGCCTGGAACCGGTACCCAACCCACGGCTCCGTCAAAATATATTTTGGACGCGTCGGGTCGCTTTCAATTTTTTTGCGCAACTGATTGATCACCACGCGCAAATTTTCTGTTTCCTCTCCATACTCCGGTCCCCAAACGGCCTGCAGCAGCCGGCGATGAGCGAGCGGCTTACCCAAATTGGCCACCAGGTATTTCAAGACATCGAACTCCTTTGGCGTCAGATGCACATCTCTGCCGCGCGCGATCACGTGCCGGTTTTCGAAATCGATAATGAGATCTTTAGCCGAGAACGTGGGAATCGCCTCGCCAGGAGCGTATCTGCGAAGAGCGGCCCGGATGCGGGCGAGAAGCTCTTCGATGCCAAAGGGTTTAACCACGTAATCATCGGCGCCGGCATCGAGAGCGATGACCTTGTCGCGTTCCGTGTTGCGCACTGTCAGCATGATGATGGGAGCATCGCTCATTTCTCGAATATCACGGGCCGCCTGAAGGCCGCCGATTCCGGGCATGTTGACGTCGAGCAGAATGAGATCGGGCCGTTCCTTTCGCACAGCGTCGACGGCTTCTTCACCGGTGGTTGCTTCACGGATCACGTAGCCGTGAGCCGAGAGTGTTGTACGAAGGACGCGGCGGATTTGAGCTTCGTCGTCCACCACGAGAATGCCGGAGGCGTTCATCGCGCCTCCCGAACGTTGCGCTCGGCAGGCAGCGTGAAGGAGAAGACGGAACCGTGCCCGAGTTGACTCGTTACGGAGATCGCGCCTTTGTGCGCGGCGATAATCGCTTTTGCGATCGGCAAACCCATTCCCGTTCCACGGACGAGGTACCGTTGATCTTTGCCGCGGTAAAACTTATCGAAGATCATGCCTTGTTCGAAATCGTCGATTCCCGGCCCGCGATCCGCGACGCTGGTGGTGACAGTATCGCCGGTCAACTCCGCGGAAATGGTGATCGGTTGCTCCTTTGGCGAATAAAGATTGGCGTTGTCAATCAAATGAACGAGGGCATCCTTGATGCGCGTCAGATCGGCTCTGACCGGGGGAAGATTAGGACTCAATTTCAATTCGACGGTTCGGCCGGCCAGTGCGGAGGTGCACTGCGCCAGTGCAGCCTGAATGATGGCGGCGATCTGCGTCGGCACGAGATTCAATTCAAATTCGCCAGCCTCCAGCCGGGACATCTCAGCAGCCTCTTCGACAAGGCGGTTCAGACGATCGCATTCTTCATTGATGATCGTCAGCAGTTCCTGCCGCTGCGCGGAGGCCGGAGTTTCGGCAGCCAATAGACTCGTGGTCGCGGCTTTGATCGATGTCAAGGGCGTGCGGAAATCATGGGCGATGGAATCCAGCAGGGCTGATTTGAGCCGCTCGCCCTGCCGTTCCGCTTCCGTTTCGCCCAGTTTTTCGACCGCTCTGGCCCTTTCAATGGCGATGGCCACGAGACTGCCAAGGGCGTCCAGCGTCTGCCGCGAAAGCTGCGAGCCGGAAATGCCGATGCTGGCAATCGGGCGAACCCCCATTCGTACTGGGATAAAGTAGAGTCCTTCCTGGGGCTCGACGATGGATTCGTCCCGCAGGAATGCGGACTTCATTTTTTCTTCATCCAGGTGCGCGGCCCCAAACCCGGAGCGGTAGAACTTGTCTTTTTGAGGGAGAAAAAGCTCGGCGGCGCCGCCTTCAAAACTCTCCACGATGTAATTGGGAATTGCGTTCATAAGTTGTATGACGTTTCCCTCTGCGAGCAAATTCTGGCTGAACTTATAGAGGCGCTCGATTTCACGGCGGCGCTGGTGCGCTTCGTCGGCTTCCCTGCGTATTCTGGCGGAGAGCTGGCTGCCCATGATGGAGGTGACGAGAAACGCGAGGAGCGCCACCCAGTTCTGCGGGTCGGCAATCGTGAATGTGCCAACGGGCGGAAGGAAAAAATAATTGATCGTGAGGACGGCGACGACGGACATGAAGAGAGCGACGGCCATGCCCCACACGGCTGAAACTGCTAGAATAGCGAGCAAAAAGGTGAGCGCGATGGTTGTCTGATTTACGTTGCGCGCGTGGTGAAAGAAAACGGTGATGCCCGCGACGATCGCAAGGGACACTGCAAAACCGAAAGCGCGCCCGGCGAGCATTCTTTGCATCCGCGTATTCTATCGTAAGCACGAGCTTTGAACCGGAGAACCTGTCGCCTTGCCCAAGAAGCCCGAGGATTGGTTGGAAATCGCTTCGCCGCCCCAAAAAGCACGCGGCAACTTTAAGTTATTCCTGGGATATGCTCCTGGCGTCGGCAAAACCTACAGCATGTTGAGCGAAGCGCTTCGCCGCCGGAGCCGGGGCGAAGACGTGGTCATTGGCATCGTCGAGACCCACGGACGAAAAGGCATCGAAGAATTGGCGACCCAAATCGAGGCCGTCCCGCGCAAAAAAATCGAATATAAAGGAACGGTCTTCGAAGAGATGGACGTGGACGCAATACTTGCCCGAAAACCGGAAGTGGTGCTGGTGGACGAATTGGCCCACACCAATATTCCTGGCAGCAGGCATCGCAAACGCTACGAGGATATTCAGGACTTGCTTGCCGCGAATATCGACGTTGTATCCACTCTAAATATCCAGCACATCGAGAGCATAGCTCCCGTGGTGCGCTCGATCACAGGAATCACTGTACGGGAGACGGTTCCGGACTGGGTGCCCTTGACGGCCACGGAAACCGTTATGGTCGATTTAACTCCCGAGGCCCTTCACAACCGCATGAAGCGCGGGGATGTCTACAGCGCGGAAAAGGTGGAGCGCTCGCTCAAGAACTTTTTCCGGCGCGGCAACCTGATTGCCCTGCGCGAACTCGCTCTCCGCCAGGTCGCCGAGCAGGTGGATCGCAGCCTCGAAACTTATATGGAGGACGAGGACATCCGCAAGAACTGGGGTGTTCGGGAGCGCATGGCCATTTGCGTTTCGGGAAATCCCGCCGGCCAGTATCTGGTCGCTCGCGGGGCGCGCATGGCGCGGCGCATGGATGCGGAACTGTATGTCGTTCATGTCGATAGGGAGCTGGGAGCCAAGGAGCAGAATGAGAAGGCACTGGCCGCAAACCTGCGGTTTGCCGAAAGCCTTGGCGCGAATGTTGTGCGTTTGAAAGGGCGAAGCGTGGCTGACACGGTCGCAGACTTTGTCCGTTCGAAGCACATTACACAAGTTATCTTCGGAAGAGCTCCGATTCACGACTGGCGCAAGTACCTCTACCTTTCCGCCGTGCACCGCTTCCTCCGGGAATCTCCTCCCGTGGATGTGCACATTGTTACGCAGGAGGCCGAAGAGTAGATCGCTTCATGGCGATATCGTGCCTTTCAGCGTGCCGCTCATTTCCAGCGCAATCTCCACCACGGGATCTGCTTTGAGAAGAAATGTGTTGGGGCTCTTCAAGCCCCATTGAATATAGGGAACGCCGAACTTTGCAGAACCCTTCCAATGACGCCCGGTCACTTCCATCTGGATGGGAACGATCAGCTCGTGTTGGGCGCCGTGCAGAACGAAAACCCCCTGCAATTGCAAGCTGGACGTTCCTGCGGCAGAGACCTTTCCTTCAACTCGACTTGGTCGAAAGACGATGTCCGAATAGCGCCCGCTCTCCAGAATTTCCCGGTGCATTTTTTTGTCGCGCGATTCGTTTCCGCTCGCTCCGCTGGCAGCGTCGGCGACGATCTCGCCCCTGGCGCTACCGCTCGACGGATCAAAAGACACTTCGCCTCGTTTAAGAGCAAACGTGCCATGAACCGTGTGCAGGGTGCTCCCGAGCGTCCAGTGCAATCTGCTTTGCGAAGTGTCCAGGGTGAAGGTTACCCCGGTGGAACTCCCCTGGGGAGAGTTTTGCAGTGATTGTGGCCAAGCCGAAGCCGAAATCAAGGCGAGTATGGCGCAACTCCACACTCGCAACACGACTTTAACGCAACGGTCTCTGTTCAGCTTTTCTGTTGGCATTCGTATCATGCGGTCAACAATCGCCAGCCCATGACCGCTCCTGCTTTCGCAAGCTTCAGGGGCTGCACGATGCCTATGTGGAAGGCAATCATGCGTTCGAACAAATGCGGGGCTCCTTCTAACGCGCGCATGGCCTGCTTGCGAAGACCGCTTCGCCGGTCGAGCAGAAGTAACAGTTCCGCCATGAAGCGCGGCCGCAAAGCCATGCGGCGATGCGCCCGCTGATATCGTTCCAAATCTCCCGCGGCGAGCGCATCAGCGAGCGCAGGTGCTTGCTGGAAACTCAGGGACAATCCTTCGCCGGTGATGGCATCCACGCTCCCAGAAGCGTCCCCGATCAGAGCAACATTTCCCCGGTACACGCGGTTCAGCCGAAACATGCTAGTCACCGCCCCTCGTTCTGTGCCAACAATTTGGGCGCACGTAAGGCGACCATGCAGTGCCGGAAAATCGCGAATAGATTCCTCAAATCTCTTGCCCGGACTGTCCAAAATCAAAACCACGCAGATCTCCTGAGGACCAACGGGTGTGACATAGGCTTGCCCCGTCCTTGCCCAATGGATCTCAATGAAATCGTTCCATGGCTTCAATTTAAAATGCTGCCGGAAAGCAAATCGAACCTGCTCGGGCGCACGAGGCTGCATGCCGCTCCAGCTCCGCACTCTCGAGTGGCTTCCATCCGCACCTATGACCCATTGCACGCGGATTTTATTCCCGCCAGCCACCAATACACCATCTCGATCAAGCCCGGTCACTGTGGTATTCCAGAGGAAAGACACTCCGACATCGGCTGCCTGCTCGATCAACTTTTCGTGCAGTCTTTCACGACGGATTCCTCTCCCGGCTTGGTAGGGAAAATTCGCGCTCACCGAGGTCCCGCCGTCCTCGAAGCGAATTCCTCGAAGGGGTCGGCCATCTTCCTCTTGAAACACGACTCCAAGTTTGCTGAGAGCCGCAACAGCATCAGGCAGCAGCCCTTCGCCGCAGGCTTTGGCGATAGGAGGCTGCAAAGCATCCGCGACAAGCACCCGAAATCCACGTGCGCGTGAAGCAATGGCGGCGGCCAACCCTGCAGGGCCTCCTCCGACAACAAAAACGTCTGTGTTCAGCTCCACGCTTCCCCCAAATTAGAATAGCGAATTCCGTCACAATCCAGTTCGCTGTAGTGTTAGATGTTCTGAACTGCGGGAAGATGCCCGGCCGGATGATGGGCCAGGACAGACAAAAATTCTGGTGTCTTCACTCCATAACCTGAACTTATTTGTAGGAGAAATTCTATTAATTTGACTTATTGACTACTTCGCGGTCATCCTGTTATCTTGATGGCGGCAAATTATGGATTCCGCCGCAATCCCGATGGCCCGGCCCGCTTCCGGCTCCAGTTTGCGGAGTACTGTATTTGGCGTCGCCGTGCGGGTGACCCCTGTCGCTGTAGGGGGCGCAGCATACAGATGATGGCGGCGTAACCGTACAGCACCTGAGAGTTTCGGGGCCATCATCAAAGCCAAGATGATGGCCCCAAGTTTTTTGGGCCGCAACTCGCGAGTTATCGATTCAATAGCCCCCGGAGGAGAATGCAACCGTGACCGCATCTTTGCTCAAGCCCAGAAGCAGCGCCCTAACGGACGGCCCACACCGCGCTGGAGCTCGCTCCATGCTGCGCGCATGCGGCCTTCGCGACGACGATTTTCGGAAACCGCTGATTGGTGTGGCGAACACCTGGATTGAAATCGGGCCGTGCAACCTGCATCTCCGAGAACTGGCCACGCATGTCAAGGACGGAATCCGCGCGGCCGGCGGAACGCCCCTCGAATTCAACACTGTCTCGATCTCCGATGGGATCACCATGGGCACGGAAGGCATGCGCGCATCGCTGATCAGCCGCGAAGTCATCACCGACTCCATCGAACTGGTTACCCGTGGCAACATGTTCGACGCGCTTGTCGTACTGGTCGGATGCGACAAGACCATTCCCGCCGGCATCATGGCTCTCGCACGGCTGAATATCCCGGGCCTTGTTCTCTACGGCGGATCGATTGCCCCCGGCAAGTTTGAAGGCCATTCCGTCACCATCCAGGATGTTTACGAAGCCATCGGGAGCCATTCGCACGGTGGAATGTCTGATGCGCGGTTCAAAGCGCTCGAAGACTCGGCGTGCCCAGGAGCTGGCGCGTGCGGCGGGCAGTTCACGGCCAACACCATGGCGCTCGTCTGCGAATTCCTGGGAATCGCTCCCATGGGACTCTCCAGCATTCCGGCGACGGATGCGGGCAAGGCTCACGCAGGCCGCCGCGCAGGCGAACTGGTTCTGGATCTGCTGAAAAAAGATGTGACTCCTTCCAAGATCATCACCAAGACTGCAATCGAAAACGCCATCGCTGGCGTGGCTGCTACGGGCGGCTCAACAAATTCAGTTCTCCATCTGTTGGCAATTGCCAACGAAGCGCGGATTCCGCTCACCATCGATGACTTCGATCGCATCAGCGCGCGTGTACCCATCATCGCCGATCTCAAGCCTGGAGGCCGCTTCGTCGCTACCGATCTCTATGCTGCCGGAGGCACCGCGCTGGTCGCCAAGCGCTTGATCGAAGCGAATCTCCTTCACGGGGAAGCACTCACCGTCACCGGCCGAACGCTTGCGGAAGAAGCGGCGACGGCAAAGGAAACTCCCCATCAGGAAGTGGTTCGAAAAATGAATGCACCCTTGAAGCCCACCGGCGGATTGGTCATCTTGAAGGGCAATCTCGCGCCAGAGGGCTGCGTCATTAAAGTCGCGGGCCACAAAATTCAAGAATTTCGCGGTCCTGCGCGCGTTTTCGACAACGAAGAAGCGGCATTCGCCGCCATCGAAAAGAACCAGATAGCCGCTGGCGATGTCATCGTGATCCGCTACGAAGGCCCGAAGGGCGGGCCCGGAATGCGTGAGATGCTCGCCGTGACTGCCTCGCTGGTTGGCGCCGGCCTCGGCGATTCCGTGGCGCTGCTCACTGACGGTCGCTTTTCAGGAGCAACGCACGGATTGATGGTGGGCCACGTTGCACCCGAGGCCGCGAACGGAGGCCCTATCGCCGCCGTCGCCGATGGCGACATGATTGTTTTTGATATTCCAAAGCGCAAGCTCTCTTTGGAATTGACAGACGCGGAAATTCAGAAGCGCCTGGCAACCTGGAGCGCGCCCCTACCGCGTTATGCGAATGGCGTGATGGCCAAATACGCTTTGCTCGTCTCATCCGCTTCCATCGGCGCGGTCACGGCCGTGCCAGCCTCATTTTCGTCGTCATCCATTCAGTCTCAAGCAGCCGCGCCAGCGGGTGCACGGCCGCAATTGGGAAGGACCCTATGAAACTTACGGGCGCGGAAATTCTCTGTGAATCGCTCACGAAGCTGGGCGTGCGGCACATCTTCGGCTATCCGGGCGGCGCGATTCTTCCCGTTTACGACGCGCTCGGCAAATCCAAACTGCACCACATTCTGGTGCGCCACGAACAGGGCGCCACGCACATGGCCGACGGATATGCGCGCGCCAGTGGCGGCGTCGGTGTCGCGATGGCCACGTCCGGTCCCGGCGCAACCAACATGGTCACCGGCATCGCCACGGCCATGCTCGACTCTTCCCCTATCGTCTGCATCACCGGCCAGGTCAGCAGCAAGCTGCTTGGTTCCGACGCCTTCCAGGAAATCGACATCACCGGCATCACCATGCCGATCACGAAACACAATGTGGTCGTCTCTCGTGCGGATGAAATCGCGCGCACTGTCCGTGAAGCTTTTGTCATCGCAAACACGGGCCGCCCGGGACCTGTTCTCGTCGATATCACGAAAGATGCGCAGCAGGCATCTTGCGAATTCGATTGGGACGCCGCCGAGCCGAAGCTGCCTCCGAAGCGCCTGCGCGATAACCACAACCAGGCCGAATTCGATCGGGCGATCGAGCTGCTGAATTCCGCAAAGCGCCCCGTGATCCTGGCAGGCCGCGGAATCATTCTTTCCGGTGCGATGCGCGCCTTCGAGCAGTTCGTGCGGACTTGCAACATTCCCGTGGCCATGACGCTGCTTGGCATCGGCTGCTTCCCTGCTTCCGATCCAATGAATCTGGGCATGATGGGAATGCACGGCGAAGCCTGGGTAAATCACGCCATTCAGGAATCCGACCTTCTTATCGCCGTGGGCATGCGTTTCGATGACCGTGTCACCGGCGACCTGCGCACATACGCCAAACGCGCGCGCAAGATTCACATCGAAATCGACCGGGCGGAGATCAACAAAAACGTCAAAGTGGACGCCGCTCTCGTGGGCGATGCGCGTGAGACGCTTGAAAAACTGATTCCGCACATTGTGAATCCGGACCGCGGTCCGTGGCTCGCGCACATTAAAGAGCTGCAGGGGGATTCCGCCGTGCGCGACATTCAGAGCCTGCCGGACAACGGACATCTCTACGCCGCCCACGTGATCAACGATTTGTGGAAAGAAACGCACGGCGAAGCCATCGTGGTCACGGACGTCGGTCAGCACCAGATGTGGGAAGCGCAGTATTACCACCACAACCAGCCGCGAACGCTTGTCACTTCGGGGGGCCTGGGCACGATGGGTTTTGCGTTGCCCGCCGCGATCGGGGCAAAATTCGCGAAACCAGAGTCCGAAGTCTGGGTGGTAGTTGGCGATGGCGGCTTTCAGATGACCATGTGCGAGCTCGCCACCATCGTCCAGGAAAAGATTAACCTGAAGATCGCCATTATCAACAACGGCTATCTTGGCATGGTGCGGCAGTGGCAAGAATTTTTCTACGATAAGCGATATGTGGCCACGCCGCTCGTCGCGCCGGATTTTGCGGCCCTTGCAAACGCTTTCGGAATCCGCGGCGAGCGCATTACCTCGCGCGCCGATGTCGTCCCAATGATCCGTTCCGCGCGCGAATCCTCGGAAACGGTTCTTATCGACTTCCGCGTCGAGCAGGAAGACTCCGTTTATCCGATGGTCCCCGCGGGGGCGTCTCTGCATGAAATGATTCGACGGCCCAATAATCCGCTCGTTGAAACGGCATCAGAGCCATGAGCCAGGGGGAGAGTATGCAAACACTCGTCGCATACGTTGAAAACAAGCCGGGCGTGCTCAACCGCGTGGCCTCGCTGGCGCGCCGCTTGGCGATCAACATCGATTCGCTGACCGTTGGTCCCACTGAGAACCCGGAAATCGCCCGCATGACCATCGTCGCGCATACCGACGAAAAAGGAGGGCTCCGTCTGGAGGCCAGCCTCGAGAAACTCGTCGATGTACTTCTGGCGGAAAATATCTCGGAGCGCGCTCTGCTCGAGCGCGACCTGGCGCTCATCAAAGTTCTCGCCGACCAGCAATCCCGTCCGCATCTGATGGAATTGATCAAAGTGTTTCGCGCGCGGGTCGTGGATGTCGCGCCCGAATCGCTGATCATCGAAGTTTCCGGCACTGTCGACAAGATCGACGGATTGCTGGAAGTGCTTCGTCCGTTTGGCGTTCTGGAAATGGCGCGCAGCGGCCGAATCTCCATGACGCGCGGCGGAGATTTGTTGCGCCCGCCGGGCGCACCGTCGCCGTCGGTCGAACCGGCGAACGCAAGCTGACGCGGGAGAAATAATCCTCCCGGGCCGATTTCCCGGGAGTTTCCAAGCTCGATTAATCTGTGCGAATTTGGCTAGAAAACACCAAGTTCCGGCCGCAACCCGGCCACAAGAGGACATCAATGGCAAATCTCTACTACGACGATTCCGCGGATCTCTCGCTCATCCAATCCAAAAAAGTTGCCATCATCGGCTACGGCTCACAGGGGCACGCGCACTCGCTCAATCTCCGCGATAGCGGCGTGAGCGTGCGCGTTGGTCTGCCCGAGGGCAGCGCCTCGCGCGCGAAAGCAGAAAAGGAAGGTTTGACCGTAAACACGCCCGCTCAAGCCGCCGAATGGGCAGACGTCATCATGATTCTCGCGCCTGATACCAAGCAGCCGAAACTCTATCGCGAGTCCATCGAGCCCCATCTCACGAAAGGCAAGACACTGATGTTCGCGCACGGCTTCAACATCCGCTTCGGCGCGATCAAGCCTCCGGCGACGGTCGATGTGTCCATGATCGCGCCTAAAGCTCCGGGCCATCGCGTTCGCGAAGTATTCACCGAAGGCGGCGGGACGCCCGCACTGATTGCGGTGGAGCAAGATGCGAGCGGCAATGCAAAGGCGTTGGCGCTGTCCTACGGCAAGGGACTGGGCTGCACGCGAGCCGGCGTTCTCGAAACGACGTTCACCGAAGAGACGGAAACGGATCTATTCGGAGAGCAAGCCGTACTTTGCGGCGGCGTCAGTGAATTGATCAAAGCCGGATTTGAAACGCTCGTCGGCGCCGGTTACCAGCCTGAAGTTGCCTATTTCGAGTGCATGCACGAACTCAAGCTCATCGTCGATCTCATTTACCGCGGCGGCCTCAGCTATATGCGCTACTCCGTGAGCGATACGGCCGAGCAGGGCGATTACAGCGCGGGCCCGCGTATCATTACGAAGAAAACGCGCGACGAAATGAAGCAAATCCTCGCTGAGATCCGCGACGGAAGCTTTGCGAAAAAGTGGATTGCCGAAAATGAAGCGGGCTGCCCGAACTTTCTCGCCACGCGCAAGCGCGAGCAAAGTCACCCCGTCGAACAACTTGGACCTAAACTTCGCGCCATGATGCCCTTTTTGCAGCCCGTCATCGCGCCGGGCCTGGAAGTGAAGGCCGCTGCCTCGAAGAAATGATGCGGCAGTCCGATTGATCCGCGAAATGAAACGAACAGTGCGTCATGGGATGTGGTTTGCAGGGGTCGCAACTCAAGAGTCACAGAATATTGAACACGTGGGTTGTTGACATGCCTGTCATTTTGGGCAATCCTCTGGCCCGATGAAACGACGACAGGTTGCGCAACAGGCCTCGGCTCCGTCACTTGCGGAGCGAATTGAACTCCTCAGTTCCAAACGCCAGGAGATTGTCCGCCCGATCTTGGAACATCCTCGCGACTACGTCCTTCTCAGTGTACGAGCCATGGCAGAACGCCTTCACACTGATCCTGCCACTGTCGTTCGCATTGTCCGGGGGTTGGGATTTGGCAGTTACCGCGATTTCCAACGCCATCTTCACGACCTCTCCATCGCATTCGCCACCTCCCTCGACACCATGCAGTCCAGCGGCCGTGTTACTAGCATGCCCGCCTATGTTCGCGAGGCGCTTGAGCAGGATCTCAAGAATCTGCACGGGCTGAAAAATAGTCTCGATGCGCCGCGCCTCGTGTCTCTCGCCAAACGCTTTTATGAAGCCCGCCGCATCGTGATCCTTGCCGGCGATCTCGCCGCGATTCTCGCGGATTACCTCGAATACCAGATCACGCTGCTCGGCTTACCGGTTTTCACAGGTACATCGGCGGGGCGCATCGCTCACCTGGTGCGCACCGTCAACAAGCGCGACCTTGTTTTGGGAATCAGCTTTCGACGTGGGCTCCGCCAAACGGTGGAAGGCGTGCATCTGGCGCGCGATCGGAATGCCTACTGCGTGGGCATCACGGACACTTACGTATCTCCGCTCGCCCGTGATTGCGATGAAGTCTTTCTCACTTCCGTCGAGTCCACGTCCTTCGGCGCCTCCTACGCCGCTCCGGTCGCTCTCGTCAACGCTATCCTCGCCGCTTGCGGCCAGTATCGCCGGCCGCAAACAATGGCGCTTCTCAAGGAGATCGTCGAGGAACAACGCAAAGGCTTCCGCTGGTACACGGTGTAGACTTCCATCCCGGGGACCGCACCATGAGGAATTTTCGCCGGTCATGAGCACAGCTGGTTTTCACCCATTGAAACTGTCCGTCGTATTTCTGTTTATCGCGGCGATCGCGGTGTTCATTGCTTGCTCTCCCAGCCGTCTTAACGCGCAGACCTCCTCCTCCCTCGAACCCGGCCCCAAGCCGCATGACATTCCAAAGATGTGGAGACCATGGATCGGAGAATACGGCTGGCCACCTGAAAACGGAGAGTCCGGACCAGTCTTTGTCGTCAGCGAGGACGGTGGCTCGATATCGATCCGGGAGCGGGATAGTCACTCGCCAGACGCCAAATACAAGGACGTCGGACGTTTTTCGGTGAGCGTTTCGCCTGCAGACACCGTGCACACACATCTGGATATCAGCCGTTCAGGCGTTCGGGCGTTCCACATTGGTGATGTCGCGTACCGCAAGATGACGCCGGACGCGAACGCAACTCAACAGGTCCTGATCAAGCCTGTGAAACCGATCACCGAACTACGCGCAGAAGCCCTCGCCGCTTCCCCGCCTCACGAAGACGGCCCCTTCCGCAAGCCGGAGCTGGTTGAACTGACTACACTCAGCCCAGCCATCCATCTCGATATTCGCTACGCTACGACGAACGACTTTCTCGGCACTCCTGTCTACACGCAGGCACGCGCGTTTCTGCAGCGGCCTGCTGCCGAAGCTCTTGTCGGCGCCTTGCACAAACTCGAGCCGCTCGGCTACGGCCTGCTCATTCACGACGCCTACCGCCCCTGGTATGTCACGAAAATCTTCTGGGACGCGACTCCTGCCGAAGGCAAAATCTTCGTCGCCGATCCGTCGCAAGGCTCAAGGCACAATCGCGGTTGCGCGGTCGACCTCACGCTCTACGACCTGGCCACAGGAAAACCCATCGAGATGCCCGGCACCTACGACGAAATGTCCCCACGCTCCTTCCCCGATTATCCTGGCGGCACTTCGCTTCAACGCTGGCATCGCGACCTTCTCCGCCGCGCCATGGAATCCGAGGGGTTCACCGTCTACGAGCACGAGTGGTGGCACTTCGACTACAAGGATTGGCACGAATACCCGATCCTGAACATTAAGTTTGAAGATTTGCATTCCGGTCAGGGACTCGTCAGCGAGCACTAGCGCTTCCGCGTCGCCAGCCGATTTGTGGAGGATTAAACCTTGCGAAGCAGACGCCGCTTCTACGCCAAGTTCATCACGATTTCATTCGTCGCCCTTTGCGCCGCAATTCAATTCCTGGATTGGCCCTCCGCTCTCCGCGCGCAATCGGGCGCCTCCCTCGCCGACCGAATTCAAAAAGTGTTGAGCCGTCCTGAATTCGTCCATGCGAATTTCGGAATCGAATTTTATTCGCTGGATTCCGGCAAAGTTGTTTACTCCCTGAACGCCAACAAGATGTTCGTCCCCGCTTCGACAACAAAAACTCTCACGGAAGGGACGGTCCTGGCTAAGCTTGGCGCCGATTTCCGCTTCCATACCTCCATCTATCGCACGGGCCCAATTGAAAAGAACGGATCCCTTAAGGGCGATCTCATTCTCGTGGCCGCCGGGGACCCCAATCTTTCGAATCGCATCCAACCTGATGGCACTCTCTCTTTTGTTGACGAAGACCACGCCTATGGCGGTCCGGCCGTGGCTGGCGATCCCCTCGCAGTAATCAAAGAGCTTGCCAAGAACGTCTCCGCCAAAGGCATTCGCAAAATCGACGGCCGTGTCCTCGTTGATGCAAGTCTCTTCCCGGATGGCGGCAAGGAAGGTGGCACGGGCGTCGTCATCTCATCCATCGTCGTGAACGACAATGTCATCGATCTCATCGCCACACCGGGCGCGAAAGCCGGCGATCCCGTTTCTCTCAGCGTTTCTCCCAAAACGGCTTACGCCAGTTTCGTCAATCACCTCACCACTTCAGCAACGGGCGCGACGCCGGACATCCAGGATCCGGACACAGTCACGAATATGGATGGCACGGTCACCGTCAACCTTATCGGCTCTCTTCCCGCCGCTTCGCATCCCTTCACGGCGCCCTATGCGGTCCCCTCACCCACGACATTTGCCCAAACCGTCCTGAGCGAATCTCTCATTTCTGCCGGAATGCAGATCAAGTCTCCCAAAAAAGCTTCCACGCCCGACTTCAGAACGCTTTCTCATTTCTACACCCCCGATAACCAGGTCACGGAGCACGTCTCGCTTCCGCTCTCCGAAGAAATCAAAGTCACTCTGAAAGTAAGCCAAAATCTTCACGCCAGCATGGGGCCTTACCTTCTGGGAGCTCTGGTCGCTAAAGATCTTGCCGATCCGGTTCATTCCGGCTTCAAAGTCGAACGCGCATTTCTTCAGGACGCCAAGCTCGATCTTTCCGGCGCATCGCAAGGCGACGGCGAGGGTGGAAACTGGGCCGACCTCTTCAGCCCGGATTTCATCGCCCACTACCTTGCTTACTGGACCACCCGTCCGGACTATCCGGTCTTTTTCAAAGCGCTTCCCATTCTCGGCAAGGACGGCACACTCGCCAAAATCCAGACCAGCAGTCCCGCCGCTGGCCACGTCTTCGCAAAAACTGGCACCTTCGGCTCCGAAGACAAGCTCAATGGCAAAATGATGCTCAACGGCAAAGGGCTCGCCGGCTACGTAATCACGGCGAGTGGTCAGAAGCTCGCGTTTGCGGCCTATGTAAACCACGTGAGTCTCCCCGGTGATCCCGATGCTGCACAGGAAGTGGCTGGGCAAGCCCTCGGCGAAATCGCGGCAGCCGCTTACGATGCTCCGCTCGATGCAACTTCTCCTTCCACCTCGGGCGGCTACGACCTAATCATCCGCAACGGTCACATCCTGGATGGCACAGGCAATCCGTGGTACGCCGCCGACGTCGCCATCGAGGGCAACCGCATAGCCGCGATCGGCAACCTGCGCGATGCGCACGCCAAGCGCGAAATCGATGCCCAGGGTCGAATCGTCGCCCCTGGCTTCATTGACATGCTCGGCCAGTCCGAGTCTTCCCTTCTTCTAGACAACCGTTCCCTCAGCAAACTTTCGCAAGGGATCACCTCCGAGATAACGGGCGAAGGCGGCTCCATCGCTCCGCAGAATGAAAAAACTCTCGCGCCTCTGAAGCCTTTCCTGGATCAATTCAAGTTCACCGTCGACTGGACCACTCTTGACGGCTACTTCCGCCGCCTCGAGAAGCAAGGCACTCCTCTCAATATCGGCACGTACGTTGGCTCCGCACAGGTCCGCGAAGCTGTCATCGGCGATGACGACCGCGCACCGACTCCAGCCGAGCTCTTGCAAATGGAATCTCTCGTCGAACAAGCCATGAAGGACGGCGCTCTCGGCGTTTCCAGCGCGCTGATCTACCCGCCGAACATCTACGCCAAAACCGATGAACTCATCGCCCTCGCGAAAATCGCTTCAGAATACGGCGGCCTCTATGCCACCCACATGCGCAGCGAAGGCGCCTCCGAAATGCCCGCGCTGGCCGAAGCCATCCGCATCGGCCGCGAAGCAAATCTCCCTGTCGAAGTCTTCCATCTAAAGGTCAGTGGCAAGCCGCGCTGGGGTAGCATGAAGAATGTTGTCGCCACGATCCAGGCGGCGCGCGATTCCGGCCTCGATATCGCCGCGGACATGTATCCCTATCCGGCAGGCGCCACGGCTCTCGCTTCCGCGCTTCCGCCCTGGGTTGCCGACGGCGGCGTGCAAAAGCTGCTCGAGCGGCTGAAAGAACCCGCCACCCGCGCCCGCATCAAGAAGGAATTGATCGCCGGCGACCATCCGGAGTGGGAGAACCTTTATTACGATTGCGGCGGCGGTGCCGGCGTACTTCTCGCCTCCGTCCAAAAGCCGGAACTAAAGGAATTTGAGGGCAAGACCGTTGCGGATGTCGCCAAGGCCTGGAAAAAAGCGCCCGAGGACGCGCTGATGGATTTCGTCATCGCCGATTCCGCGCAAACCGGCGCGATCTATTTCATGGCCAGCGAAGAAGACATCAAAACCGGCCTCGAACAGCCGTGGACGAGCATCGGCCTGGATGCCAACGAAATGTCGCTGGATGGCCCCATCTTTGAACCGCACACGCATCCCCGCGCCTTTGGCTCCATGCCGCGCTTTCTTGGCCACTACGTCCGCGATGAACACCTTCTGCCGCTTTCCGCCGCTATCCGAAAAATCACTTCTCTGCCCGCGCAGCGAGAACATCTCCAGAATCGCGGCCTCTTGAAGCCAGGCTACTTCGCCGACATCGCCATCTTCGATCCGGCAACGATTACTGACCGCGCCACGTTTACGAATCCCACGCTTCTCTCCCAGGGCATCGACTACACCATCGTCAACGGTCAAATTGAATACGATCACGGCAAGCTCACCGGCGTCACCGCGGGCCGTGTCCTCCGTGGCCGCGGATGGCGCTCCGAAGGGCAGGGAGACCAGCAAGGCTCGCACTAATGCGAGCCAAAAATTGTGTCTTAGATTGCCAAGCTGAATAGGCTGGAGAATCGATCCAGGGGATTCAGGCGCTCTGTGCCTCTGCGCCGATCATCGGGCAAGAGTCTATTCCGAAGACCCGTTTGCTAACTTAGAGAAGTTTTCCCCAGTTCGGCAAGTCGCCGTTCGAACGTCAATTCCTCCCACCCATGTTTTCCAAGATACCGCAGGACAATCTTGTGTCCCGGAGCGATTTTTGCCCGCGCCTTTGTCAGCGAGTCCGAGAGCTCCACCCACTGCCCGTCCACAAGGTAACTGCCTTCCCAACCTCTCAATTCAAAATGTCCGTCATTCTTCAAGATCAGCGGCGGCGCCGTACAAGGGACTACTTTGCCCTGTACTTTCGCCTGCGCGCACTGGTAGCTGCCCGAAACGTCGACTGTCTGAGCCTTGGACAGAGAAACTGTCGCAGCGCAAAAAAGGAGTAGGGAGACGCAGCGTACGAACGTGGGCATGGCCCGAACGAATCCCATAAGGGAACTCCACATCAGGGGCGCGTCGCTGCGGCCACCACCCCTGTCCCTTGGGACAGGTGCAACTCACAAGCCAAGATGGGCTTCCGTAACTATTTGAATAGCAAGGATTTATTGGCGTTCCGGGACCTGTACTCCGGGACAGAGGGAACTCTACTTCCCGTTTGGCATAGCTCTTTGCATCTCTATTCGAGCCACCTCAGGCGCCCCCGCACCGTTTGTCCCCTATTCAAACGGCAGCTCAGCCGTAGCCTGGCCATCCTTCCGTGGGTCCGAGGCGCCATAGTTCACACCCGTCGCAAAATCCCTAAGCACCGCTTGTCCACCCCCCACGCCGCTCGAGAAAGTCCCCAGCACTTTAATCTGGTGCCCCTTCGCCGTCAGTTCGTTCCTGGCATTCCCGGGAATCCGATTTTCCATTTCCACATCGCAGCCCGCGAAAGTGTACTTCGTGAACCGGGGCGCTTCCATTGCCGCCTGAATGTTCATTTTGAAATCCGCAATGTTTGCGATGAACTGCGCGTGAGCCTGTGCCTGATTCCACCCGCCCATAATCCCAAACGCGATTCGAGTGTCGCCTTTCTGGGCAAATCCCGGAATGATCGTGTGCCGCGGCCGCTTGTGTCCCGCCAGGGCGTTCGGAGACGCGGGATCAAGCGTAAAAAGCGCGCCTCGATTGTGCAGCACAAATCCCGCTCCCGCCGGCACGATTCCCGATCCAAACGCGGAGTAGTTGCTTTGAATCAGCGACACCATGTTTCCGTCGCGGTCCACCACGGTCAAATAGGTCGTATCGCTTGCGCCGGCGATCTCTCCCGCATGGACGTCGCAATTCGCGTGGTCAGGATCGATCAATTTCGCCCGCGCCGAAGCCCAGTTTTTCGAGATCAGCGTCGCGACGGGGATCTGTTGTCCGCGCGGATCTCCCAAGTATTTGGCCATGTCCGCGTAAGCCAGTTTCTTCGCCTCGATCATCGCGTGCAGCGCGTTCGCCGAGCCAAAACCGAAATCCTTCTGTCCAAGTGGAAAACTCTCCATGATGTTCAGCATTTCCAGCGCGGCCATTCCCTGCCCGTTTGGCGGCATTTCATAGACCGTCCAATCCCGATACGTCGTCGAGATTGGTTCGACCCATTCGCTGGAGTATTCCGCCAAATCCTTTTCGGTCATCGTTCCGTTGTGTCTTTTTTCCGCCTCCAGTATCTTCTTCGAAATCTCGCCCTTATAAAACGCGTCCCTGCCATGCTCCGCAATCTGCTCCAACGACGCCGCTAGGTCCGGATTCTTGAACACTTCGCCAACTTTCGGCGGCCTGTCGCCGGGCAAATAGAGGCTCGTCGCCGCGTCGTCCGTGCGCAGCAAGTTCACTTCCTCCGCCCAGTACGCCGCGTCCCACTCCGGCACCGGAAAACCGTCCTGCGCCGTTCGAATCGCCGCCCCCAAATCCTCTTTCAGTTTCTTCCTCCCAAACTTGTCCGCCAGTTTCTGCCATCCATCCACCGCCCCTGGCACCGTTATCGCATTCACGCCACTGTGCGGCATGTCCTTCAGTCCAAGTTTGTGAAGGTATTCGATCGTCAACCCCTTCGGAGCCCATCCGCTTGCATTCAAACCGTAGAGCTTGTTTGCCTTCGCGTCATAGACAATCACGAACAGGTCTCCGCCGATTCCATTCATCATCGGTTCGACCACGCCCATCATCGCGTTCGTCGCAATCGCCGCGTCCACCGCGTTTCCGCCTCGCTCCAGAATCCGCACGCCTGCCTGCGACGCCAGTGGCGACTCGGACGCGACGATCCCGCCCTTCGAAATCACCATCGACCGCGTCTGGCTCCGGTCCTGTCCATCCGCGCCCACGCTCATCAGCAATAAGCCTCCCACGCAAACAACAATTCCAAATCCACTCAGCCGCCTGAAATTTCGCATGATCCCTCTCAACTTCGTTTCCCATAATCCGTGGCATCTTACCGCTCTGGCCGAGGAATGTCCTCCTCTCTTCTTGCCGCTCTGTTCGATCCCTTGCAGGCTGGGTTGCAGTGTGCCCTGCCATCTCTATTAAAGTAAACTCTTGTCATATCTCAAATTTGTTGCCGCAGTACCCTTCTCCGGACAATAATTCTCCATCATCTCGGCTCTGGCTGATGTCTGGAACACTCGGTTTAAAAAAATCTCTCCCACGAAGAGTGAGGAGGCTCAGCTCCGCCATGAAACACACTGTGCTCCTTCTTTTTCTTCTTGTTGTGTCAGCTTCGCTCTTCGCTCAAGATCTGACCCCCGACACGCAGACCGGCAACTTCCTCTACAAATTTCCGACCGGATGGAATCCTGTCGAAAAAGGCGACACGACTATCATCAACGCTCCCGCCGCACCTCCACACACGGCCACTTTCATTGCTCTCGCGGCCAATGATCTCGAGGGCGACCTGCAAAATTCCTTTAACGTTCTCCTTGGAGGCCTTGGAGGCTCCTATCGGATTCAGCAAGGCGGCCAGCCCTCTCACCTCCGCTTCAAAAATCGCTACAACGCTATCCAGACCACGCTTGTCGCCGTTGACAAGAATGGCGTTGGCTGGAACATGTACATCCTGGCCGTCCAATACCGCAAACGCCTCGAGAGTGTCGTTTTCATGAGCAACCTTCCGCCCGGTTCTTACCTGACCGCAACCTTCAACGTATTCCAAAACACATTTCTCGCCAGTCTCACTTTCGGCGATGCCCTACCTGGTGCCCAGGCTCCGCCTCCTGCTTCCCCGGACGACGCCTCCCCGGGTTCGCAGTCCGCACCGGCTCTCTCGGAGGAACCTCCGCGCAAACTTCCGCCAGGCATGCTCGAGGGCATCTACATGGGTTACGAGATATACGGTGGTCACGCAGGTCTCAAGCGCCTCCATTTCAACCCGGACGGCTGGGTTGTAAAGGACATTCTTGAGGAAGGCATGATCGGCTTTGATTTCACCGCTTATCGCAAGAAACCCGACACCAACAGGAGTTGGGTCGGCCGTTATCGTCTCGACGGCGATCAAATCACCATCCTCTGGCAGGACTATAACGACGACCGCCAGGTTATCAGCCGCAATGAGACTTCCCCGAAACCGGGCATCGACGTGTACGTTCCCATGTGCCGCTGCACTGGCTTAAAATTCTCGGGAAGATATAATTTCGGACTCACCGGCTCGGGCCAGTATATTCAGTTCATGCCCGACGGAACTTTCCTCGACCGCGGCGTCCTCGACCAGATGCTCGTTCCCAACCCTTACTTTGAGCATCCTCGGACACAGCGCGGCACATACACCATCCAAAGTCAGACTGTCATCTTCACCTTTGCCGACGGCCGCCGCGGCATGCGCACCTTCTACGCTCCCAAAGCTCAGGAACACGCCAAACTCTTCGACTTCATCGGCCTCGGCTGGCAAGTCCTCTACGAATCCCACTACCAAAACGAACCTTAGCGCGCTCTTCGTCCAGGTCGCGAAACACCATATTCAATGCTGGTCTTCAATATGGTATAATTTGAAATTATGGCCTCTGCACGCAAGATTACTGTGGAAATCCCACACCAGCTTCTCGAACGGGCTCAGCGAGCCAGCGGCACCGGCATTACACATACTGTTCGTACGGGGCTTGAGCTTCTCGCCGCATCGGACACTTATGCTCGCCTACGTCGATTCCGCGGCAAAGTTCGATTCTCGCGTACCCTGGCGGAACTAAAAGACGACCGATGATCGCCGCGGACACGAGCACTTGGGTGGCGTTTCTGGATGGCCCCGCTGGCGACGATACCCTGCTGCTGGACAAAGCGCTGCAGGACCGTCAGTTGGTGATGGTGCCCGTTGTGCTCACGGAACTCTTGAGCGATCCAAAACTTCCTCCCGCCCTGCGCGTCAGCCTCGCGAATGTACCATTGCTCCAAATCGAATCTGGTTTTTGGCAACGGGCCGGCGCGTTACGCGCAAAAGTTCTCGCGAAGGGCCGCAGAGCTCGCCTCGCGGATTCCCTGATCGCACAAAACTGTGTGGACGCCGGAGTTTCCCTCATCACTCGCGACCGCGACTTTCGCGCCTTCGCCCAAGTCGCTGGCCTTCACCTCATCTTCGCGACTTGATCTCCATAACGCCTCAGATTTCGGAGAAATCGACCGCTTGGTGGTAGCATGTGAACTGCTCATCGCCCAGCGGTTGCGCGAAAAGCTAGTATCGCAAACCTCATCCTTGCGTTCGTCACTCCATCGAGCATGAATACTTCGCAGAGCGAACCTCGACAAAAGAACTGATTTCAAATGACTTACACAACGCTATTTGACAAGTATCTTCTTGTAGCGTATAAGCTACAGGAGGATAACTGAGAGGGCTAGCTAGGCTTACCGGTCGCTCTGGCGATGGGGCTTTGCTGGGTTCTGCAGCCTCTCCTATCGCGCACACTCCACTCTTCATTTTTTATAGCAATGTATTAGCTCATGAGTACATAATGGATCGAACTTGCAGACCATTTACAACCCAAGGAGTTAGGTGGTAGGCTTTCGTAGTAGCTCATAAGCTACAAAGCCTATGATTCACCCAAAGGCAACGTGGAAGCACGTGAGCGAAGCGTTCAATACTATCAACTGCGTTCTGGTGCTTGCCCGTTTCGGGAGTGGCGTGATGCAATTGCAGACCGCGACCTAAAGGCAATCATTGACGCTCGGATTGCTAGGCTCCGTGCAGGAAATTTCGGTGACAGCAAATCAGTAGGTGAAGGAGTGTCGGAGGCCCGAATCGACGTCGGTCCCGGATACAGAGTTTATTACGGTGTGGACGGAGATATCGTAATTCTACTTGGGGCGGGAGACAAGTCCACCCAAGATTGGGACATTCAAGTGGCCCAGGGCTCTTGGAAAGACTACAAGGAGCGTACGAAACAACATGCAAAGAAACCTAGATTACAAGGCGGATCTTCTAGCAGACCTAAGAAATGATCTAGGATACGCCGCCAAGTATCTTTCCGCCGCTATTGCTGATTCCCAAGAGGCGTTCCTAATTGCCCTGAGAGATGTTGCAGAGGCCCAGAAGGGAATTCCTAAAGTTGCGGCTGAGGCCGGAGTTAATAGAGAGAACCTCTATAGAACGCTTTCTGAAGGGGGAAATCCTCGCCTGACCACTCTTATACCCGTATTGAGCACGTTGGGCCTAAGAATCACGCTCGAGGCGGAGCGAACCGCGCGTGCCCCCGCGAGGCTCGAAGACAACTCCAGCTTCACCATTCGAATTGCCAATATCACCGGCAATGTGTTGGAGTCGGTCAGCAGGACAACTTTAAGTCGTGTTACTACGAGCTTTGCCGGAACTTTTCAGGACCGTGCGCACGATCCTGATTTCCCGGTCTTTGAAGCTCGCGATGTGCCTGTTCATCTGTTGACTGAAGAAGAGACTTCCAAGGGAACATTTCGAATTCAATAGACAACAATCGGAGAACAATGGAAATGTCCAACGATGCACCAAAACCCGCTCAACTCACGCCGGACACGGCGATCAGGAGGATTGAGAGAGCATTTGATCCCAATCGCCTTGTAGTTTACTCAAACAACGTCCTTATTGTAGGCACACAGTGGGATATTCAGATGTATTTCTCTCTGGTCCATGAGACTGAACCGGGAAAGTTCTTGGGGGTTGAAAAAGCCCTAGTGATAATGACACCCGAGCACGCACTTAAGCTCATGGATGCGCTCAAGAAAACACTGGACGGCTACGAATCTAATCAGGGACCAATCAGAAATATTAAGATCAGTGACCACCCCAAGGAGTAGGAACTCCCAGGGATCTTATGGCTCTCTACAAATACGGCAACTTACTTCAGTATTCAGATCATCAGGCGTTCGACCAAATCCATACAGCCGGTTCGCTTACCCCATATTCCGGCATCTATCGATGCGAAGGGTGCGGCCACGAAGTATCATCTACGGCGGGACACCACTTGCCCCCACAAAACCACCACCAACATACCTACGCTCAAGGCTACGTTCGTTGGCGTCTGGTTGTTACACATAGATAGTACAGTTGACTGTCAACTCACACTCTCTATCAGCTTTTCCACACATTTCCACCGTCTCACAAATCCGTCTCAATCCTCGCTTGCCCTGAGGAACGAACGGCCAACTCCCTCAAACTTCTCAACTTCTGCCATTCCCATTCGAATCCGCCCTCTCCTCGTTCGAATTAGCATTAAGTAAACAAGAAAATGTATTGACAAATCGCCAACACCGTGCTATCATGTTTCGTGTTTCGCTCAAATCCCGCGCTGCAACGTTCTTCAGAATCTTTTCGTTCGCTGCCTGTCCGATGCGAACGGCTCCTTCCCGGTGGCGGAGTGAGCCTCCCTCCGACGAACTCTCCGACTCCTTCCACTTTCGACTCTCAGCAGTCCCCTGTCCTTCTTTCCGAGAGAGTCCGCATCAGTATCATTCCGCTCCAATTAGCCATCCTTATGTTTTCATACTCTTACGCACTCTTTTGCACTGCGCGACATGCTAACACTATTATTCTTAGTCACTTACGCACTCTTTACGCAAATCACCGGGGGTGGGGTATCCCCATTCCGCCCATTGTTTGCCCCGGACTTGGCGGGCTCGCTCGACTCCCGCTGCTTACGACTCACTACCCACTACTCACCCCTCCTAGTACACTGGTCCCTGCTCCGCCATTGGCCTCATCCTATCGCGGAGTTATCGCCAATGACTGAAGAACACAAGTCATCCCGCTCAACGGAGACAAGCACCGCCGCGCAGCAACAGGATGCGAAGCACGAAACACGATTGGATAACCAGATCGATGCTTTACTCGCTGGGCGGCATGCTGACCCTTTTTCCGTTCTTGGTCCTCACCCCATCTGGTCTCCGCTTGGCCATGGCTGGGCCATTCGCTTCTTTCGGCCCGACGCTACGGAGGCCAGTGTATTGCTGGAGGGCGCGGGCGAGCCGATTCCGGCGCGAAGGCTGCGTCCCGAAGGATTTTTTGAGGCCACACTTCCGGATTCTCATCAAGGTGCGCCGTCCCCAAGCTCTTACCGCATTCGATTTCCCTCCAGCGAAGGAGAATACGTCGAAGCATTTGATACTTACGCCTTTCCCTACCTTTTAAGCGAATTCGATCTTCACCTGATGGGCGAGGGCCGCCATTACGACACTTACGAAAAGCTCGGCGCCCATTTGCGAACGCTCGAAGGAGTCCGCGGTGTGCATTTCGCAGTTTGGGCGCCCAGCGCGCAACGCGTGAGCGTCGTTGGCGACTTCAATCGCTGGGATGGACGCGTCAATCCCATGCGAGCGCGCGGCTCTTCGGGAATCTGGGAGCTTTTCGTGCCGGAGCTTCCCGAAGGCTCAATCTACAAATACGAAATCATCGGACCGGACGGCGTCATGCTTCCGCTCAAGGCGGATCCCTACGCATTCCGCGCCGAGCTTCGTCCCAACACGGGCTCAGTGGTTGCCAACCTCGATGCGCATGTGTGGACGGACGCGGCCTGGCTGAGTGAACGCTCCAGGAAAAACTGGCTGGAAGCTCCGATCTCTGTTTACGAAGTCCATCTCGCCTCCTGGCGCCGCGTCCCGGAAGAAAACAATCGATGGCTCACCTATCGCGAACTCGGCGATCAGCTCATCCCCTACGTGAAGGACCTCGGCTACACCCACATCGAGCTGCTCCCCATCATGGAGCATCCCTTTGACGGTTCCTGGGGATATCAGACGATTGGCTATTTCGCCGCCACCAGCCGCTACGGCTCTCCCGCCGAATTCATGGAATTCGTCAACCGATGCCACCAGGCGGGCATTGGCGTTTTTCTGGACTGGACGCCCGCACATTTTCCGCGCGACACCTACGGACTCGCCCAGTTCGATGGCACCCATCTCTACGAGCATGCCGACCCACGTCAGGGCACACATCCCGACTGGGGCACGCTGGTCTACAATTACGGCCGCAACGAAGTCCAGAACTATCTTATTTCCAACGCCTTATTCTGGCTGGACAAGTACCACATCGATGGCCTTCGTGTGGACGCCGTCGCCTCCATGCTCTATCTCGATTATTCCCGCAAGCAAGGCGAGTGGATTCCCAACGAGTTTGGGGGCCGGGAGAATCTGCATGCCATCGCATTCCTGAAACGAATGAATGAGGTAGCGCACGAACGCTTTCCCGGCATTCTTACAATCGCCGAAGAGTCCACTTCCTGGCCGAGCGTCTCGCGGCCCACCTATCTTGGCGGATTGGGCTTCAGTCTCAAGTGGAACATGGGCTGGATGAACGACACGCTGAACTATTTTTCGAAAAACCCCATTCATCGCAAGTACGAACACAACAAGATGACCTTCTCGATGCTTTACGCATTCACCGAGAATTTCATGCTTCCCTTCTCTCACGACGAAGTCGTCCACGGGAAAAACTCGCTCTTGCACAAAATGCCGGGCGACCTGTGGCAACAGTTCGCAAATCTGCGGCTCCTGCTTGCGTATCAATGCGCCCACCCTGGAAAAAAACTTCTGTTCATGGGCCAGGAATTGGCGCAGCGCAGTGAGTGGAGCGAAGCGCGCAGCCTCGACTGGCACCTTCTGCAGCATGATTCGCATCGTGGCGTGCACAGCCTCGTCCGCGATTTGAACAAACTGCTCGCAGCGCAGCCCGCTCTGCATCAAGTCGATTTCAATTGGCAGGGTTTCGAGTGGATTGACGCCAACGACGCCGATAATAGCGTCTTCGCTTTTGGCCGCAACGGAAAGAAGCCGGAGGATTTGCTGATCGTGATTCTAAATGCAACGCCCGTGGTTCGCGAAGGCTACCGCGTCGGCGTGCCCCAGCCTGGATTTTATGAGGAGGTTCTTAACACGGACGCTTCCGGCTATGGCGGGTCGAATGTCGGCAATCTCGGCGGTCAGACTGCTTCCGATCAGCCCGCGCAAGGCCGCGCGCAATCTCTCTGTCTTACGCTGCCGCCGCTCGCCGCCATTTTCCTCAAATGGCAACCGAGCTGACGATCACGTGTAGGGATTTCCGAGTCTTGGCGAAGTCTTTGGAGCGCTCAAGCGAATTTGACGCGCGCGTTCTTCAAATTCTTTCGCTTTCGCCGGCCTTCCCGTTTCGCTCAGCAACTTGGCGTAACTCTCGAGCACGGTTGCGACATCCGGATGATCCTTGCCAAGGATCTTTTCCCGAATCGCCAGAGCGCGTTGATAGAGAGGCTCCGCTTCGGTATATCGTCCTTCGACACAATACAAGTTCGCAAGATCGTGCAGGGAAAGCGCTACCGCGCGATGTTCCGGGCCAAGCAATGCTTCGCGCATGGCGAGCGCGCGCTGATAAAAGGTCATCGCTTGCGCGTAATCCTTGCGCGCAAAATTCAGCTCGCCGAGATTGCTCAGGCTGGAAGCCACGACGGGGTGCTGCGCGCCAAAAACTTTTTCACGAATCGCCAGTGCGCGTTGCTGCAAATCGATGGCCTCGCCGAACTTTTTCCGGGCTTGTTTGAGCTGTGCAAGGTTGACGAGGCTCGATGCAACATCTGGATGCTCCGGCCCAAAGGCCGCTGTGCGAATCTGAAGCGTTCGCTTGTAGAGTTTTTCCGCCGCGGAGTAGCGCCCTTGCCGGGCATCCAACTCCGCCAGATTGTTCAAAGGCGTCGCTAAATCCGGATGATCGGGCCCCAGCGCTTTTTCGCGGAGGTCCAGCACGCGGCGGAAATGAATCTCGGCATCCACATAATTGCCCTGAGCTTCGCGCAGTAGGCCGAGATTGTTGATTGCGGTTGTGACGCGCGTATCGCCGGAAGGATAGGCTTTCTCGCGAATCGCAAGGGAGCGTTTATAGAGCGGCTCGGCCTCGGCGTATTTCCCTTCGTTCCTGTAAAGTTCGGCCAGATCATTCAGCGTGACAGCCAATTCCGGGGACGCGGGTCCCTGCTTGTGTTCCTGGAGAGAGACAGCGCGCGCGTAGAGTTCCTCAGCTTCGCGGTAGCGGTTCATGGCGCGATAAAGCTCGGCAAGATTATTGAGTGAAGTTGCGACGTCCACGCTGGCGGCACCCGAAGATGATTCCGCGATTTCAAGGGAGCGCTTGAGCAAGGTCTCGGCCTCGGGAAATCTGCCTTCCATTCTGTAAAGTTCGCCGAGCTTGCCTACGCTGGCGGCGATGCGGGGATCGTTTGGAGAATTGGCCGCTTCGCGAATCTGAAGAGCGCGCTTATAAAGGGGCTCCGCCTCGGAATATCGGCCGGTCTGGCGGTAAAGATCGCCCAGGTTACCTAGGGCAGAGGCAAGGGAAGGTTCTTGTGATGTTCCGGCATGGCCCCAAGTTTCGATGGCCCGCTTATAGAGCGGTTCGGCGTCAGCGTACCGCCCGCGCTGTACGTAGAGTTCAGCAAGGTTGTTCAAGCTGGCGGCTAGGCGGGGATCCCCGGGACTAAACTGTTCTGCTATGTGTAAGGCACTAACAAGTAACGCTTCTGCTTCGGGAAACTTCCGTTCCTGAAAGGCCTTGCCTGCGGCAGCCATGTCGGTTTCCCAGGAATCCTGCTGAGCCCATAGAGGTAGACACTGGAAGACGAGAACGCCAAAAATTGTGAAGACCGCACCGCGACTGAATCGCCAAAGTGCGATGACCAGAGGACACCACCTAGGGGCGCGCAGACTTAGGGACCGCCATCCCAGGGATTGCAACGCGCGATTTGAGCTGAAGTGGCGGCAATGTACCACACCGAGAGGCAGGCGGCTATCTCCAAAACGAGAGGGTTCGAAGGGCCGGCTTCGGCAGGCGTACTTGAAGTGGGTCGAGTCGAAGCCAAGAAACAGGAAACTTTTCTCAAGATCCCTTCGTATCTCTACCTAAATGCCCAAAGGAGGCATTCCGCTATGACGAACCGCACCCGGCGTTTCATTCCCGTGATTGCGTTTTTGGCTGCCGCTTCCCTTTTCGCCCCTCTGGGCACTCCGGCGCAAACAAGTGCAAACCAATCAAGCACATCCGCGCAGGCAGAGCGGTGGCTGCACGTGCGCGTGATTAGCACGAACGCGAAGGGAGAGACCGTTCGCGTCAATGTTCCTCTTGAATTGGCGGAGAAAGTCTTGCCCGCCATCGACCATGACCGGCTGCACAACGGCAAAGTGAGAATCGGCTGCATGGATTGCGATGGCGTGGACGTGCGAACACTCTTTGAAGCGGTTCGAACATCGAAGGACGGCGAGTTCGTAACCGTGCAAAGCAAAGATGCGGACATCAGCGTGGCGAAGAAGGAAGGCCAATTCCTGGTCCATGTTCACGACAAAAACAAGCCGAAGTATTCCCAGGTAGAAGTCAAAGTTCCCATGAAGGTGGTCCAGGCACTGCTCTCCGCTGGGAAAGATGAGTTGGATATCGTGGCCGGACTGCATGCTCTTGCGTCTCAGGGAGACCAGGAACTCGTCTCGGTGAAGGATGATGACAGCACGATTCGCGTCTGGTTGGATTCGAAAAACGTAACGGACTAGAGATTCGAATTTGTAATTCGGGGCTCCCAAAAAGTCCGGCGCAAGAGCGCGGGACGCGAAAGGATGAGTGAAATGGTTCTGCTGGGAAAACTCGCTCTGGGATTTGGGGCCACTGTCGTACTGGCGGGTGCTTACACATTTCGCGAAGGACTACTGAGGGTAGATGTCGATGAAAGCCGCGGAAATGGATCGCATGTGCACGTCTGGTTGCCCGCGGCGGCAGTCCCAATGGCCATGCACTTCGTTCCCCGGCACCAGCTGGAACGCGCGGGGCAGCATGCGGGACAAATGATGCCACTGGTACATGCCGTTGCGAAAGAACTGCAAAGGTATCCCGAGGCGGAACTTGTTGAGGTACGCGACGGAGAGAATTACGTACGAATCCGCACCCACAATGGCACGTTCTTGGTTGATGTAGACGAGCCTGGCGAAACGGTTCATGTGGCCTGCCCGTTAGCTACAATTGACGATGTGTCGCGTGAACTTGCGGCCTTCGCGCCCGGCGCTTGAAGAGAAGCGGGAACGGGCGAACACCGATCGAAGCCATCGCCCGCGCGTTTTGTTCTCAATTCCCCGCAGTTTCTCTCGCTTGATTTCTCTCAGACTATTGATTCTGCTGCTTCTCTTTCATCATCTGTTCCATCATTAATTGGCGGAAGGCCTGCGGATCGAACGGGGAAACCGGCCCAGTGATGTGGTCCTTGGCACCGGTGATCACCTTCACCAGGACGTTAGTTGAGTTACCGTCGATTTCCTTTACCATGCCGAACGGCGAGACCTTGTCACTGGACCAAATCTCTCCTTTGCCGTCATTCTTTTTCCAGTGCTGACACGAGAAAGTTCCGGCAGGCACGGTAATGGTTTCAGAGCCGACCTGGCTCCACTTATTCATCTGCTCTTCCATGTCTTTATTCGCACGTGAGGACGGGTTCGCGCGCATCTCCATAGCCGGGTGGCCGGGAAGTTGCATGATGGTGCGGTGAATCTTGAAATCATCCCCTGAGACCAAGACTTTGTTGTAGATCTTGCCATCGAAGCCCTTCATCTCGTGGCCGATTTCCAGCCAATAGGCTTCCTTGCCGTCCGCCAACTCCCTGCCGACCACGAAAATCTCCATGCCCTCTTTCGAGGCGCTCGTTTCACCCGCGCGCGTGGACTCATAAATGGCGCCATTTCCGATTACGGGTTTGAAGAGACTTGCAATTGCCGGCCTCTTGAAAAAATCCATGCCCATCTGAGCACGAGCGGCGGTAACAATGGCGGTACAAAGACCTGCGGCCACAAGCAGTAGATAGAATCGCTTCATTTTTGCAGCTCCTTATGCTGGTTTTCGCCGCCCGGCCGGCGAATCGCTCTAGAGTGGAACAACCTGAGAGCGGCCCAAAGGTATCAGTTTGGCCGAAACGTGACAATGCAGAGGCGATCGGATGTGGCCAAACAGGACACGGATTAGGGCGCCCTTAGGATTGTGAATGAGGTGAGGAGAATTATTCGTACGCAAGCGCAACCACAGGATCGGTGCTAGCCGCGCGCAGCGCCGGATACACTGCGCCGATGGCGGCCCCCGCAACGGCGAGCAGGGCGGACGAAATTACCCACTGCGGGGTAATCAGAATCATGAGGCCCGGGTTAGTCTCTTTCATGATGGCCTGGAAGATGAACGTGAGCACAATTCCGAGAATGCACCCCAAAATCGTAAGGATAAGAGTTTCCCCGAGGAGCAGGCGCAAGATCCCCAGGCGCGATAGACCCAAGGCTTTGAGGATGCCGATCTCTCTGGTGCGCTCCATGACCATGGTGTGCATATTGAGGAGCACGACGAGGAAGCTGATGACGATTCCCAGGCCAACCATAGTGCGCGTAAAGGGTCTCAATTGAGGGAGATTGGAGGAACTCATGAGGGTGACGTATTCGGACATAGAGCGCACGCGATCAAGGGGAGTGAGCTTTATGATTTGTCCTCGAGTGCCTTCGGTGTCGCCTTTGCTTCGCACGTAGAACATGGAGACACGCTTCTCGGCGCCGGCGATATCCTGAGCGGTCTTAAGCGGGATAAAAAAGCGGGCTCCCTTCCCATGCGCGACGATGCCGCAGATTGTAAATGCATGATTCAAAAGCGTGATCTGGTCGCCGACCTTCAAGTGCTTGGTTTGAGCGATGATGTCATCGGCGATAGCTTCGTCAGAGGATTCGAAAGGACGTCCAGAACGGAAGAGGAAACCGCGACTGAGGGCATTGAAGCGCTTGAAATCGATGCCGTAAACGATGATCAAATTCTTTGGTTCCGTGAGGATAAGGGTCGGAGCGACTTCATCGACGCCCGGAAGCGCGGCAATCTTCTCACCGAGGGATTCCTGCATGACGGCGCTGGAAAAAGCAAAGAAGATGGAAGAGTTGGGCGGCTGAACGAGCAGATCAGCGCCGACACCTTCGACGCGTTTTCCCCATTCGGAAATCACTCCGGAGGTGAGACCCACAATAAGAAGTACCAAAATGACCTGGATGGCGATGGCAATCACACTGAGGAAGCTGCGCAATGGGCGAGCCCTAATATTGCCCCACAACATCTGCAGGAGAGAAAATGTGCCGTCAAAAGTTTCATTCATCCGGAGATCCGATGAGCCACTCTACCATTCCAGGATGGATGGAGCAAAATTCGGAAAGAGCGAGCAGGCAAGAATCGTGCCGAACCTCGAAGAAAATATTTCTCTCCGATTAAGATTTCAACACAAATGTTGATAAGTGTGTGGAAAATCGGCTCGCGAATCCGCGTAACTGCACTCTCTTCAACGGACTTCTCCTGATTGCACAATTCCAGTGCAGATCACTTTTTCGTTTCCGGGAATATTCCATCGAACGAAGTTTTTTTGCGGCGCATATCTTTCAGAATGAAAGGAATCGAAGCGCAGAGCAAAAAATTCACACTAAAGTGGATCACTTATGAGGAGCTGGGCATTTTTCAAATTGAATCAGTACCACTTGGGAGGTTTCTCGAGGTGAATCTTGATGACCTGATGAGGATCCGTGATGTCGTACCAGCGACCGTAGGTTTTCCAACCATCGGCAATGACCTGAACGAGAGCGCGCCCGAGAGGCGCATCCGGAACATGGGCGAGGCCTTCGCGATTGGTTTTGACGTTCAACTCAACCTTCTTATCCTTTCTGAGGGTGCGCTGCTCGATGTACTTCACATAGACGCTGGCATTCTCAACGGGTGCAGGTGTTTCGCCGCCACTCACCTCGATCGTCAGCCTCGCGGGTTCGGCAGCTTGGGCCGGCGGCTTCGCAGCCGGCGGATCCTGCGCCGCAAGAGCAAATGCCGCGACAAAGGAGAAAGCAAAGAAAAGAGTTCCCGTTCGAAACCGAAGATATTTCATGTTTCTGTGGACTCCATCCTCAACGACAAGAGGGGAAACAGTCAAGTTACTCCGCCCTGGTGTGAGATGCAAATGAGCATCGGGGTGCTGCTCGGGGTGGGAGGACGGACGGGACAATGCGATGTGATCCAGGCAACAGTTGGTCGCGGCGCATTTGACTCACTGGATTGGCTCCTGTAACTTCTGAAGAAACTGCCCGGCAAGGAATTGAAGGCCGCAAGAGCAGCGATGAGCCAATAATCCCGAAACTTCCACAATCCAGGGGAAGATCAGCAGAAGTTCCGCAGAAGCGAAAACTGGCCGCGCAGGGACAAAAGCGCCAGGCAAGAGGAGACCACCATGGGATTTGCCACGAACGCCATTCACGTTGGGCAGGAGCCTGATCCCGCCACGGGTGCGGTCGTCGCGCCGATCTATCAGACTTCGACTTACGTCTACGAGGAACTGGGCAAACACAAGGGGTACGACTACGCGCGGTCAAACCACCCGAACCGAAAGGCACTGGAACGCACGGTAGCCAAGCTGGAAGGCGGCCACAGCGCGTATGTGTTTACTTCGGGGATGGCCGCGATTGACGCAGTATTTCGTTTGTTCCGGCCGGGCGATCACATTGTCCTGTCGGAAGCGGTATACGGGGGAGTGTACCGGCTGTCGACACAATTGCTGGTGCATTTTGGATTGGAATTCAGCTTTGTCGATACGTCCATTCCAGCATGCGTGCTTTCGGCAATGCGGCCAAACACGAAGCTAATTTACATTGAGACGCCCACGAATCCGACGATGCGAGTGACGGACATCGGCGCAATCGCCAAGCTGGCGAGCGAACGGAACGTCACTTTAGCGGTGGATAACACGTTCCTCAGCCCGTATTTGCAGCGGCCAATCGAACTTGGCGCGCAAATCGTGGTGCACTCGATGACAAAGTATTTGAACGGGCACAGCGACTCGACCGGTGGGGCGGTGGTGCTGACGCGGCCAGAAGACGCGGAAAAGATTTATTTCATCCAGCGCTCGGCGGGAGCGGGACTAGCGCCGATGGACTGCTTTTTGATCTCGCGGGGCATCAAGACCTTGGCGATCCGAATGTTGCAGCACAACGCCAACGGCATCACCGTGGCGCGGCACCTGGACGCGCATCCCAAGGTTCGCAAAACGCACTATCCCGGACTGCCGACGCATCCGCAGCATGAAATTGCGAGGCGCCAGCAAAAAGGGCCGGGAGCGATGCTGTCGATTGACCTGGGATCGCTCGAGGCGGCGCGACGATTTTTGAACCAATTGAAGCTGTGCTCGCTGGCGGAAAGTTTGGGCGGAGTGGAAACGCTGGTTTCCTTGCCGGCGCAGATGACGCACGCCTCGATGCCTGCGGAAGTGCGGGAGCGGATTGGAATTACCGACGGATTGGTGAGGCTCTCCGTGGGGATTGAGGATGTGGAAGATATCATGGCGGATCTGGACCAGGCGTTGCTGTACGTCTGAGGCCGGGGGTTGGTGAGTGTTTTGACGTGACTGGAGACTGGTGACTGGTGACTGGCGAAACCACTCGATGGCGCTGAGTCTTTGGCGGTTCTAGAGTTACTCGATTGCGCCGGCTTGAGCTTGGCGTGACCGCGCATGGCAAACTGGGGAGAATTCCTCGACGCTTGCCGGATTAAACGTTTTGTTCGAGCCAGGCGAGATAGGACTCGGAACCGGCGACGATGGGCAGGGCGATGAACTCGGGTGTGTCGTAGCTATGAAGGCGTTTTACCTCCCTCTCAAGCGCTCTTAGTTTTCCTGCGGTGGTTTTGACCAGCAGAAGCAGTTCACGGGCTTTTTCGACTTTTCCCTTCCAACGATAGTGGGATTCGATGGGGATGCGGAGGATGTTGACGCAGGCGGCGAGGCGTTTCTCGACGACGGAACGGGCGATGAGCTTGGCCTGAATATGATTCGCGCAGGTGACGAGCACCAGACGATAATGTGCGTTGGATTTCATGTGATGAGCTCCAGGAGATTCCGTAGTGGGCTTCCGTCTTCCAGAAACTGAGAATAGAATACGACGCCATGAGCGCTTCCCCAATGTTGAATGATTCTCCGATCAAGTTCGGGACCTCCGGGTGGCGGGGGCTGATTGCGGAGGATTTTACGTTTGCGAACGTGCGCCTGGCGGTCAAGGCGATCGCGGAACACGTGAAAAGCAAGGCCAGCAATCCCACGATTCTGGTTGGATACGACACGCGATTCTATTCGGAAGAGTTCTCGCAACTGGCGGTTGCCATATTGCAGGAGCACGGGATTCGAACGCTGCTCTGCGAGACATTTACGCCGACGCCGGCGATTGCGTATGAGATTCAGCGATCCAAACTCGATGGAGCGATCAATTTTACGGCGAGCCATAATCCGGCGCAGTATCACGGGCTGAAATTCTCCTCGGCGGATGCCGGACCAGCGCTTCCCGAAGTAACGAAGGATATAGAAGCACGCGTGGCAAGGCTGATTGCGAAACAAGGAGGGTACCCTGCTTTGCCGGCGGTGCCTTCCAGCGGGGTGAAAACGGAGAAAGTGAATCTTCGCGACGATTATTTGAGAAGGCTGGAAGAACTGGTGCGATTCGAAACGTTGAGAAAGGGAAAAGCAGTATTTGTGACGGATGCGCTGCACGGGTGCGGAGCAGGATACCTGGATGGCGCGTTGAGAAAGCATGGGGTTGCCGTTGAAGCGACGCGCACGAACCGCGATTGCCTGTTCGACGGCACAGGCCCGGACGTCAGCGAAGAAAACCTCGCGCCTTTGCGGAAAGCAGTTGCGGATGCAGGCGCAGCAGCGGGACTGGCAACGGATGGAGACGCCGACCGTTTTGGGGTGATCGACCGGGATGGGACGTGGATTCAACCGAATCATATTTTGGCGCTGGTCTACGACTATCTCGTCGAGACGCGCGGTTGGAAACTGCCCGCAGCGCGCAGCGTGGCGACCTCGCAGCTGATTGATGCCGCGGCGAAGGCGCATGGGCAGACGACTTATCAGACGCCCGTGGGATTCAAGTACATCGGTCAGCTGATCCGCGAAGACAAGATCGCGCTGGGTGGAGAAGAAAGCGCCGGGCTAACTATTCGCGGGCATGTTCCAGAAAAGGATGGGATATTGGCGTGCCTGCTGGTGGCAGAGATGATTGCCTCGCGCGGCACTTCCTTGGGAGAACAAATCCGGCAGCTCTTCAAAAAGGTGGGGAGCGAGTTCTGGCCAGTTCGCGAGAACCTGCACTTGAACGACGAACAAAAGGCAAACGCGGTAAGGAAGGTGGCGGTGGACGCTTCGACACTTATGGGAAGGAAAGTAGTATCGATTGACCGGACCGACGGCGCAAAATTCAGTTTTGAAGACGGTTCGTGGATGCTGGTGCGGCTCTCGGGTACGGAACCGCTGCTGCGGCTATATGTCGAGACGAAGAGCGCCGAAGCTTCCGCGAAACTGACACGCGAGGCGACGAAGTGGGTATTGGAAAACCGAGGAATAACCTGAAGAAAAACTCGGCCGAGAAGAAGCTGAGGTCGCTGCTGCGGCAGTATGGGCGCGGACTGCTGGGCTTGCTGGTGGCGGTAATGATCGTGCACGACGTGTTCGGGACGCACGGTTTTCTAGCGATGCGCCGGACGCAAAGCGAAATCAAGAAAGTGAAAGCGGACATCGAACAGCTGAGCAAAGAGAATGAGGCTCTGGAGCAGGAAGTGAAGGACCTCAAGAGCGATCCACGATTGATCGAAAAAATCGCGCGGGACGATTTGGGACTGGCGAGACCGGGCGAGACCATCATCAGAATCCCGCAAGACCAACAGTTCGATCAAAAACCAACGACAAGTCACTAGTCCGGCTGAACGGCCGGCCGTAATTCCCCGAAAGACTTCCGCTCAAGCAGGCGCAGTGACCGTGGCGGTTTTTTGCGTCCGAGCGCGGCGGTTCTTCCAGCCCGTGCGCAGAAGCGAAAGCATCAACATCGAGAGAAAGATTGCAAGCAGGCCCAGGGTGGCTTGAAGTGCGGTGCAATTGCGTTTGGGCAGGATCGAAAAACGGCCATAGACGAATTCGATATGCACCCAGTAGACGAGCAGCGAGGTCTTGCCGATTTGGATGATGGGACTGAAACCGACCTGAGCCAAGCCCCAGCGGCACCACGAGTAGACGAAGAATAGGATCAGGAGAAGGATGCCGCAGCGCATGAGAAAGAAATTCGGACTGGTGTGCCAATAATCGTAGACGGAATAGACTTTCAGGTGCGACTCATCGAACCGGATGGAGAGGAAGCACGCCAGAATGCCCGCGACGCCGATGGATGCAAACGCCAGCGGCTCGCGACGCCTGGCGAAGCCGGAGAAGAGAAAGAAGCCGGCGGCAAGTCCCGCAAAAGCCAAACCCGACCAGGGGAAAAGCGGAAAAAGCCAAGGTTGCGGTGTGCCATAGATGTGCACACCATTTATGTAGGACTCGATCGGCCAGGGCAGCCGAGTTGGGCGATGCGTGGTCCAGAGAAGCGGAGTCGCCAGGGCTACCAGTGCGGCGGCGAAAAGACCAGCAAGAATACCGCGATTGCGCGAGGATGCGACGGCCTGGGCAAACGAGGACGAAACCGCAGGGCCGCGAGCGGAACTGACCCAACAAAGCACGCCCATGAGCATCATGGAGAGTCCGAGCATGTTGAGAATATCGACGCGCAGAAGATCGGTCCAAGGCGACGACGGGTAACCCAGGGCGAATTCCTGGGCGCGAAAGAGAAGACCGAGGCCAAAAATCTCCGCGCCGCGACGGATGGTTGTCCTGGCGATCTCGCCCGGCGCCGCGCCCTTCTCACGAAGTCGTTGGGTCACAAGCGCAAAAGATATGCCTGATAGAAAAAGAAAGAGCGGCGCGGGAAGAGTTCCGCCCAACTGGGACCATCCGAAGAGAGCGGACTTGCGCGCTTCCGGGCTGAGCCAGGAGTCGTAACAATGCGTCTGAAACATGAGGAGACAGGCGAGGCCGCGCATCCAGTCAATGTGTGCCAGCCGTCTCATTGTTCCCGCTTAGTGCGCGCGAAGAACCCTTCCAGAAGACCCCGCCGGTTCCGCAACACTCTTGGCTCAATTTGGCTTGTCATGTCCCTGCGCTACAATCTTCTCGCTCGGTTCTGATTCTTAAGCAACTGTATTGCCAGCGACGCGCCAACTCGGTCCGTTCTCCGTGCTCGGTTTGTGGGCCGGAGTATGCCTAACGGGAACGTTCTATGCGACCTGGCATGGATATGGCGGCCGAGAGTTCGCGGCTACATTAACAGTATTTGGGTTCTTCTTTCTGGTCATGCTTCTGTTCGCGGCGCGCGGACTTGCCGACGGTCTTGCGGCCCGCCTGGGCCGCGGAGGAGGCATCCTACTGGGCTCAGCGGCCTTCCTTGCATACCTGATTTATGCGCTTGGAACAAATAGTTTCGGCATCGCGCGCGCGGGAGTGGCTGCGGCTCTCATCTTCGCGCCGCTGGCACTGGCTGCCTCTGCCGAGCGAAAGCCGGCCGGGGCGTGGCAGGACTATTTGTTGCTGGCAGGTATTTGGGTGGTGGTGAAGTTTGGCCCGTCGCAATGGATGTGGCCGTACCCTGGCGGGCGTCTGTCGTATGTGTTCACCGTACTGCTGGCGTTGAATGTCGCGCTCGCTGCGTTCGTTCTGATGCGTCGAGCGAGCGGAATCGGTTACTCGATTGGTTGGGGACGGCACTGGGAATTCTACGTGCTGGGCAGCTTCCTGGTGTTCGGATGTATTGCCATCCCGCTTGGAATCGGGATGCACTTCCTCACATTCGCGCCGCAATGGCACGCGTGGCCATCCCTAGTCTTCACTTCCGCGGGAATATTCTTTTTTACGGCCTGGCCGGAGGAATTTTTGTTTCGCGGGCTACTGCAGAATATGCTCGCGCGATCGTGCAAGAGCGAGTTGGCGGGCTGGTGGACGGCGTCGATGCTCTTCGGTTTTTCACACATCACCAACCTGGGATTTCCCAACTGGCGATACGTAATCCTCGCGTCCATTGCCGGGCTCTTCTATGGCTGGACATGGCGGAAGACAGGCTCGATTTTCGCCTCGGCGATTGTGCACGCACTTGTGGATGTAACGTGGCATTTCCTGTTTAGGACGGGATGAGCGCCGAACGGAAACATTATGGCTTTCGGGGCGTCAGTAGCTGACAGAATCTATGAGTTGAGGAACTAAATCCAATTTCGAACGTATCTACATGCAGCGGAGGCAGTACATGGAAACCGTGTGGCAAGACCTGCTGTTCGCACTGCGAATGATGCGGAAGAACCTGGGTTTCACGACGGCAGCGGTGTTGTGCCTGATGCTCGGGATTGGAGCCACGACGGGGATTTTCACGGTTGTGAATGCCGTGCTGCTGCAGCCGCTGCCGTATGCACATTCCGAGCGGTTGGTGCGTGTTTACACAGAGTTTCCAACGTTTCCAAATGGAGGACTGCACCGATTCTGGACCTCGGGGCCGGAATTTCTTGATCTTCGACGGGACACGCATTCCTGGGCGTCGCTCGACGCGTGGATCACGGGCGGCGCAAATCTGGCCGGGAAGTCGGAGCCTGTGCGAGTCACGGCGGCGTATTTGAGCGGTGGATTGCTGGAATCGCTCGGTGTTTCGCCAATTGCAGGGCGGTTGATTGCGCAATCGGATGATGTGCCCGGCGCCGAAGCCGTCGCGGATATTTCTTACGGAACCTGGCAGAGCGTTTTTGCGGGCGATCCGAACGTTGTTGGGAGAGAAACTCATCTGAATGGGCTGAAATGCACCGTCATCGGCGTGATGCCCAAGGGATTTCAGTTTCCTCCGGGAGAGCAGGATCCGGCGCAGGTTTGGACGGCCCTGCAATTGGATCCGGCAAAGCCGGGAGGGCGGGGCTCGCACAATTATTATTTGCTTGGGAGGCTCAAGCCCGGAGTGTCCGCTGCCGCGGCGCAGGGAGAATTGGCATCGCTGGTGCAATCTTATGCGGAGCACCGTGCGCCGAAAACGCATAGCTTTGATCCGGAGAAGCACACAATTGTCAGTTTTCCGCTACAGGCAGAAGTTGTCTCTGGTGTGCGGCCAGCCCTGCTGATGTTGCTGGGGGCCGTGGCCTTCGTGCTATTGATCGCCAGCGTGAACGTGGCAAATCTGTTGCTGGCTCGCGCAGAGGCTCGGCGGCGTGAAATTGCAATTCGCGGGTCGCTGGGAGCGAGTCTGACGCGGCTGGCCCGCCAATTTGTGACCGAGGGCGTATTGCTGGCGCTTTGCGGCGGAGTTCTGGGCATAGGACTCGCATACGCAGGAGTTCGTCTGGTTCAATTGACGAACGCGGGAGGAATCCCCCGGGCGGATGAAATCGCGATGGACTGGCGAGTGCTCGCGTTCACGCTGGCAGTCAGCGTGATTACCGGAGTGCTTTTTGGATTGGCGCCGCTCGCGCCGCTGATGGTGAGCGGAATTTCCGAATCGCTGAAGGATACGGCGGGCAGCACCACAGTGGCTGCTGGAGCCCAATTTTTCCGCCGAGCGCTGGTCGCCGGCGAGCTGGCCATGGCTCTGGTTCTGCTCATCGGTTGCGGGCTGATGCTGCGGGCGTTCTGGAAGCTGCAAGAGGTTCATACCGGCCTCCGCCCGGAAAATGTAATTACGATGCTCGTGTCGCTGCCCAGCGGAACGTATACGGATGCGGCAAAGATCGCCGATCTGTGGACGCGGTTGGACGAGCGACTCTCGAGTATGCCAGGTGTGCAGTCGGCCGCACTGGTCAGCGGTTTGGCACCGCTCCGGCCACCGAACATGAACGACACGGATATCGAAGGGTTCGTAATGACGAAGGATGGACCAATCCAGAACGTGGATTTCTATCAAGCCGTGAGCAAGAATTATTTCGCAACGATGGGAATTCGGCTGATGGACGGGCGATTATTCGATGATCGCGACGGGCGAGACGCTCCGCAAGTCGTCATCATCAATAAGACGATGGCGCTGACCTTCTGGCCCCATCAAAATCCAATCGGTAGACGCGTTCGGCCCGGCGGAGCCAAGGATTGGAGCACCGTCGTTGGCGTCGTGGACGATGTGAAGAATGCAGGACTCGACCGTCCGGCGGGCACGGAATTGTATCTCCCTTACCGGCAGCCGGCAGCAGCTGGCGTCTCGGACATGTATGTAGTCTTGCGCGCAAGGAGTGGAGATCCGAACTCGCTGACGGGCGAAGTACGCCAGCAGTTGAACGAAATCGATCCATCGCTTCCGCTTGCGGACGTGCGGCTGATGGACGACGTCCTTTCGGGCGCGCAAGCACGGCCAAGGTTCCTGACACTGTTGCTCTCGCTATTCTCTGTAGTCGCCCTGGCCATAGCGACAGTGGGCATTTACGGAGTGGTTTCGTACTCCGTTGCCCGGCGAACCAAGGAATTTGGCCTGCGCATGGTGCTGGGCGCGCAAAGCGGCGACGTACTCGGGCTGGTGATGAAGCAAGGCGCAGGCATGATCCTCGTTGGAGTTGCGGTCGGTCTTGCGCTCGCACTTTTCTTTACGCGGCTTATGGCAAGCCTGCTCTTCGGAATCACTTCGACCGACGTGGCCACTTATGGAAGCGTTACGGCCGTCCTGTTTGGAGTAGCACTTGCGGCGTGCTATGTACCAGCGCGTAGGGCCACACGTGTGGACCCGATGCAGACGCTGCGGTATGAGTGAGCTTTCAACTGTCTTGCAGAATTGGGAGGATGGAATCGTTCCGCGAGACTTAAATGGCTTGTGGCGAACGGCCTGCCTGAGTACTCTGTGAGACCATACAGAAGTTCGGATGAAACCGTGTGAGGGATTCCGCATCAAAACAAACACATAAGCGGGGCGGGTCGGAGATCTACACGAGAGGAACAAACCGATGAGAGAGATGACTGCGGAAAACGCGATGTTTCTGTTGCAAGGGGTCTATCTTCCGGCACTCAAAATGGAGAGCCAGTTGACGAAGAAGGTGATGGAGGCAGTACCGGCTGATCGCGCCGACTACAGGCCCGATCCGGTCTCGAAAAGCGCGATGGAATTGGTGAGGCACATCGCCGCGGCGGACAACCGTTTTTTGGAAACAGTGATCACGGGACAATTCAGCACGGCCGCGGTTCTTCCCGAAAGCTTGAAGACACCCGCCGAGATTGCATCGTGGTACGAGCAGCGATATGCCGGAAACCTGGAAGCGTTGGCGAAAGCGACGAGCGAGCAACTGACAAAGACTGTGGATTTCCGCGGCATGTTTCAGAGGCCAGCGGTAACTTTCCTGATGATGGGCCTCAACCACACCATTCATCACCGCGGCCAACTAAGCTCTTATTTGCGATGCATGGGAGCGAAGGTGCCTTCGATCTATGGAGAGAGTTACGACACGGAGCAGGCCAAAAAGGCTGCGCAGGCGTAGTTGCATATTTTCCCACGCTGAAATTCCATAGAATCCTCTCGAACAGTCCGCAACACAAGCGCCCTTTCCGTGTTTTATCATTGGCTGGCTTGATGCGCCGCGCGATCCCCGGGACCGCGAACAAAATTCAAGCCAAGCCAGCCCAAGTGCAGTACAGGAAAGGAAGAATCCCCAGGGAGGACTGCGAAATGTTGCGAGTAAAGGGATATCTTGGGGCTCTAGTGCTGAGCGCCGCGATGATTGCTCCGCTGCTGACCAGCGGGTGCGCGGTGCGCGCGCGGTATTACGATGGTTATCGCCACGACTACCATCGTTGGGACGATCGGGAAGATCGCGCGTATCGCGTATGGTTAGGGGAAAGACATTACGAATACCGCGAGTTCAACAGGTTGGACAACGACCAGCAGCTCGACTACTGGCGCTGGCGGCATGACCACGGCGACAGATAGTCATCCCTAGCGCCCAGGAAAACAAAAACGATCCGTTCGAACGGGACCAGTGATCAGGAGATAGCCCTCGATCGCGAGCTTGAAAATCAAGACCTCGGCTCTCTCCTCTCACTGGCACAGCACGCAAAGTGCAGAGTTCGGCTCACGGGTAATGCGCAGACGAGCAGAGGGAGAAACCGCCGCAGATGTCACGCGGGCTCGGAGGTTGGTGCCGCGATGCGAGTGGAAGCCGAGGAACGCTTGGCTTGATAGAGTGCGCGGTCGGCGGCGCTGAGAAGACTTTCCAGTGTTAAGCCGTCACGGGGATATTCGGCAACTCCAATACTTACGGTGAGCTGAGGCATTTCCAAGTCTTCCGCTAAACGCTGTGCAATTCGATTGGCAACCCTCTGGGCATATTCGGACGAAGTCTCTGGCAGAACCAGAGCGAACTCATCGCCGCCATAGCGGGCGGGCGTATCAACATCACGGCAAGTTAGGTACAGCACTTCCGCCATGCGGCAGAGAGCAAGACTGCCGACAACGTGGCCGTGCAAGTCGTTGATTTTCTTGAGCCCGTCCAAATCCAGCAGCAGCACGGAGAAGGGACGGCCATTACGGGCAAAACGCTTGATCTCCGTCTCGATGTGCTCGGTCAGTTGGCGATAGTTAGCCAGGCCTGTCAGAGGATCCGTGACGGCGAGGCGCTTTGTTCGCTCTTCCTGCCGCCGTCGCTCAGCGACCTCGGCGGCAAAAATGAGGATCATCAAGGCTTTTACGGCAATGAAGGATTGCAGGAGGAGCAGAGACTTATTGATTGAGCCGATCACGAACGGCCCATAACCATGCACGGTACCCAGGACTTCCACTGCGCAGAGAGAGCAGATGGCCGCGGAAGTTTCGCGCGGGCCAAAACGGAAAGCCGCCCAGACCAGGAAAGGTGTGCAGAGAAACGTCCAGGGATCGCCCTTCATCTGAGAGTGGAAGGCTGGGCCGAAGACGATGCCCGCCGTAAGAAGCATGGAGGCGAAAAGGCATACGATCTCAATCAGCTCCTGCCGGGACCGTTTCCATTGAGAGTTGCCGCTCCAGAGCAGGAGGAATGGTGCAAAAACAAGAGCTCCTGCGGCATCGCCCAGCCACCAGGTTCGCCAGATGAGGCCGTACTGATTCCAGGAAGCGAACCCCCCCACTGTAAGGCACGTAACCCCTACAGTCGCGGCGATGCCAGTGCACAAGACCGCACCGTAGAGAGAGAACTTAAGTATGTCGCGTGTTCGTTCAAACGCATGGCGACCGTTGGCAAAGCGAGTGACCAGGTGGGCAGCGAGCAATGCCTCCAAGGTGTTGCCCAGAGCGATCCCCAGAGAGGTTAGGGCGGAACCGGCGGTCGTCAGGTTGACAACGAACGCTCCGACAAAGATGGCCGGCCAAAAACGGGTGCCGAGCGCGAGGAGGGCAGCAATGGCAATTCCCGTGGGGGGCCAGACAGGAGTCGCACTAGGGTTTACCGAGGCAAGACCAAGGCTGAGCTTGCCTGCCACGATGTAGACGATACAAAGGACAAGTCCGATGAGAAAATCCCTACGCAGCCGAGTTTTGGTCATGTTGGGTGTAGGTATCCAGGGGGCCAATAGCGCGGTACCCGAGGTGATCGCTGCGAGCAAAGACCGGATGTGAAAGGTGCCGCCACGGATGACGGTCTCTGTTCCAATAATGTCAGAAGAGCGCGGGACGAAGAGTGGTTTTGTAATACGCTGGTTTCAAAAGAGTTAGTCGGGTATACACCCGATGGCAGAATAGACAGAATCCCCTAGACCCGTAGGCCAGGTCAGGCGCTATGGCAACGGTTACTTGACGACCCCTGAGAGCGGGCTAGAGGCAGAAGCGTATAGCCGCTTGGGCATACGACCTGCCTGCCAGGCTTTGCGGCCGGCGGAGACGGCTTCACGCATCGCTTCCGCCATCAGCACGGCATCGACCGCCTCGGCAATGGCAGTGTTCATGAGCACGCCATCAGCTCCCAATTCCATGGCCACAGCCGCGTCGGACGCAGTGCCCACACCTGCGTCCACAATCATCGGCACTTCCGTAATGCGTTCCCGGAGAATGCGAAGGTTGGCGGGATTTTGAATGCCGAGGCCGGAGCCAATGGGCGCTGCCAAGGGCATAACAGCGGCGGCGCCTGCGTCAATCAGTTTGCGGGCGGCGATAAGGTCGTCATTGGTGTAGGGCAAGACGACGAATCCTTCCTTCACCAGCACGCGCGTGGCCTCAATGAGCTGCTCGGTATCGGGAAAGAGGGTTTGCTGATCGCCGATAACTTCGAGCTTGATCCAGTTGGAGAGGCCGACTTCGCGCGCAAGCCGGGCGGTGCGTATGGCTTCGTCGGCGGTGTAGCAAGCGGCCGTGTTCGGCAGGATGAAGATTTTTTCGCGGTCGATGTAGTCCAGCAAGGATTCTTTGGAGCGGTCCGTGAGATTCACCCGGCGGACGGCGACGGTGACCATATCGGCGCCTGAGGCCGCGTGGGCGCGAGCCATTTCCTGGAAGCTGCGATATTTGCCGGTGCCCACAATCAGACGGGATTTGAAGGCGCGCCCCGCGATTACCAGATCATCTGACATTGGTGTCTCCACGAAGATTTTAGACCTAGCGGCGTCTTGCGACAAATCGGAAACGGTCGAGCAGAGTGGCGAGCCGAGAAGATGGCCGAGACGAGAAAAGCCGTTCGAATGAATGCAGCGGAGCGGCAGCGATTGGACATTTCAAATTATTGGGGCGCGTTATAGACTTCCAAAACGTTGTCGATCGCGGCCGTCACCAGGGCATGCCGGATTGAAGAGCACTGGATGGAGTGGCGCTTGATGCTTTCGTTCGTTCTTCTTAATGGTATGCGTTTGGTTAGACATGCTGACACGGACTGCGAATCGATGCTCGTTCGGGGGAACAATGCGAATTAGAACGATGGTTTTAGTTTTTCTGGCGGCGTTTTTCGCGGCGGGAGCGTTTGCACAGGAGAAGGATATCGACATTCCGTTCCAGAAATTCGTTCTGGACAACGGCTTGACGGTCATCGTCCACGAAGACCACAAGGCTCCCATCGTGGCGGTCAACGTGTGGTATCACGTCGGCTCGAAAAACGAGAAGCCCGGGAAAACCGGATTCGCGCATCTCTTTGAACATCTGATGTTTGGCGGAAGCGAACATTCCCCCGGCCGCTATATCGACGTCATGGAAAAACTAGGCGCGACAGATTTGAACGGAACAACCAATAACGACCGCACGAATTATTTCGAGAATGTTCCGACATCGGCTCTGGACTTTACCCTCTGGATGGAATCCGACCGCATGGGCTACTTGCTGGGCGCCTTGGACCTGAAGACGCTCGATTTGCAGCGGGGCGTCGTGCAAAACGAAAAACGGCAGGGAGAAAACCAGCCTTATGCCGTCTCGGAGGATTTAATCACTCAAAATACATATCCCGCGAAGCACCCCTACTCCTGGACGGTGATCGGAGATATGGCGGATCTCAACGCCGCGTCCATGGATGACGTGAAGGAATGGTTCAAGACCTACTACGGCCCATCAAACGTCACGATCGTGCTAGCGGGAGACATCGACGCGAAGACCGCAAAGGAAAAAGTCGAAAAATATTTCGGAAATATCCCACCCGGTCCGCCTGTGGCGCACCAAGAGGTCTGGATCGCCAAGATGACAGGGACGCACCGGCAAATCGTGCAGGACCGCGTACCGCAAGCGCGCATTTACAAGGTTTGGAACATCCCTCAGTTCGGAAGCGCGGATGCGAATTATCTCGACATGGTCAGCGACGTCCTGTCGCTCGGCAAAACGTCGCGCTTTTACAAACGATTGGTATACGACGATCAAATTGCCACGGATGCGCGGGCGCTCGTCGACCTGAACGAGATCGGGGGACAATTTCTTGTACAAGCCACGGCGCGGCCCGGCCAGAATCTCGCACAAGTGGAGAAAGAGCTGGATGAAGAGCTTGCCCGCTTTCTGAAAGATGGGCCCACCGCGGAGGAACTGGCGAGGGTAAAGGCGCAGCACGAAGCAAGCTTCGTGCGTGGCATCGAACGCATTGGGGGCTTCGGCGGAAAATCGGACCGGTTGGCAATGAGCCAAGTTTTCCTCGGAGCTCCCGACGCATACAAGATTTCGCTGAAGCGAGTCCAGGATGCGACGGCGGAAGATTTGAAAGCTGCCGCGAATCGCTGGCTTACGGATGGAGTCTACGCGCTGGAAGTGCTCCCTTTCCCCGACTATAAAGAGGCATCCACGGGCGCGGATCGCACTAAACCGCCGACGATCGGTCCGCCTCCGGAGTTGAAACTCCCCAAGCTGCAGCACGCCACCCTTTCCAACGGGTTGAAGGTGATCCTAGCCGAGCGCCATGAAATTCCATTGGTGAATTTCTGGCTTTCACTCGACGCAGGCTATGCGGCGGATCAGTTCGCTTCGCCCGGGACAGCCAGCATGACGATGTCGCTACTCACGGGCGGGACCAAGACGAGGACGGCGCTTCAAATCAGCGATGAACTGGCGCTGCTGGGAGCACGCTTGGCGGGCCGTTCGAATCTCGATCTCTCCCTTGTCGAGCTTTCAGCGCTGAAGTCGAAGCTTGATCCTTCGCTGGATTTGTTTGCCGACGTAATCCTGAACCCCATCTTTCCTGCGTCCGATTTCGGGCGGCAGCAGAAACTTCTGCTTGCGGCGATACAGAGAGAGAAAAACACGCCGATTCAGATGGCGCTGCGCGTTTTCCCCGGACTGCTGTACGGCCCGGGCCACGCGTATGGAAACCCGCTGACGGGATCGGGAACGACGGCCAGCGTGGAGAAAATGACGCGAGAGGATCTCGTCAAGTTTCACGACGTGTGGTTCAAACCAAATCACGCGACGTTGGTGATCGCCGGCGATACAACGCTGGCCGCGATTACACCAAAACTTGAAAAGCTCTTTGCGGGCTGGAAAGCCGGTCAAATTCCGGAGAAAAACATCAAGACCGTCCAGCCGCCCGTAAAGTCCGTGGTGTATCTCATTGACAAACCCGGCGCCCAGCAATCGATTATTTTTGCCGGAAACATCGCGCCTCCCCGGGCCAATCCCAAAGAGATTGCGATGGAAGCCGCCAACGATGACCTCGGAGGGATGTTTGGCTCCAGATTGAATTTGAACCTGCGCGAGGAGAAGCACTGGTCCTATGGCGCGACGAGCCTTCTCTGGGAAGCTCGAGGCCAACGGCCATTCCTCGCCGTGGCGCCGGTACAGACGGACAAAACGAAAGAATCTCTCGCGGAAATGAACAAGGAATTTCGCGGAATTCTGGGAGACCACCCGGTCACCGCGGAGGAACTCGCGAAAGTGCAGGCGAACGAAACCTTGAGTTTGCCCGGCTCGTTTGAGACGTTGAACGCCCTCGGCCAATCGATCATCGATATCGTGCGTTTCGGTTTGCCCGAGGATTACTACGAAACGTACGCGGGCAAAGTGAGAGCGCTAAAGACAAGCGACGTGGAAGACGGTGCCAAAGACATCTTGAAGCCGGACCATTTGATCTGGGTGGTGGTTGGCGATCGCGCCAAGATCGAAGCAGGGATCAAGGAAGTCGGACTGGGAGAGATTCGGCTTCTGGACGCGGATGGGAAACCAATCTGACGATTTCTCGTGGGTCTATTTGCGGAGGACATTGACTCTCGAGAATCAAAGGTTTGAACGAGGCCGTTGGAGTTTGCGATTAGTCCTGCAGGATCGGGCGGGGTTCCGCAACGTCAGCGTAGAGACTCTCGATAACGGGGTGGAAGTGGTCTTCCACAACACGGCGCTTTAGCTTTAAGGTGAAGGTCAAGCTGCCATTGTCGAACGTGAAGTCTTCCGGCAGAAGCGCGAAGCGCTTGATGCTCTCATACTGAGCTAGGTTCGCGGTCAGCCGCTTTACTTCGCTTTCGATGAGCGAGTGGACCAGCGGATGACCGGCCATTTCTTGGTTGGACGAAAACTTGACTCCCTTCTCTGCAAGTTTCACGGCAACCGTCGCGGGGTTCGGCACGATGAGTGCCGCAATGAATTTTCGTTTGTCGCCGACCACCATGGCGTTGAGGATGTACGGGCTGGTTTTCAGAGCGTTTTCGATGGGCTGTGGCGCAACGAATTTGCCCGCGGCCGTTTTGATCAGGTCTTTTTTCCGATCGGTGATGAATAGATAATTGTCGGTGTCAAGATAGCCGATGTCACCGGTGCTGAACCAACCGTCCGTGGTCAGGACTTCGCGCGTGGGCTCCGCGCTCTTGTAATAGCCCTGCATGACACAGGGGCCCTTGGCAAGAATTTCCCCGTCCTCGGCAATTCGCAGTTCGACATTTGGAATCGGTTTGCCGGAGCTGCCCATTCTATTGTCCGGATAGTTGGAAGTGAGAACCGGAGACGTTTCCGTGAGCCCATAACCCTGGTAAATCGGAACACCCACAGCCCAGAAGAACTCCGCAAGTTCCTTTGCAAGGGGCGCGCCGCCCGAAAAAACGAGGCGCAGCTTTCCGCCGGTTCCCGCTCGAATCTTCGAATAAACGAACTTGTCAGCCAACGCCCATTCCGTCCTCAAAGCCAAACCGGCGTTCTTTTCTCCGGAACGCCACATCGCCGAGCGGCTCGCGACTCTCATGGCCCAGACAAATACTTCCCTTTCGAGCCCGGTGCGACGGCTGCCCTGTTCCACGACGCGCGCATAAATTTTCTCGAAGACTCGCGGCACCGCCGCAAGCAAAGTGGGACGGACCTCGAGAAGCGCCTGAGCCACCTGCTCGACCGCCTCGACGTAAGCAACAGTTATGCCGTGAAAAAGATAGGTGTAATCCAGCATGCGGCCATACACATGCGCGAGGGGCAGAAAGGAGATGGCAACGTCATCCTTGGCATCGAACTTAACGTTGGCGCAGGAGTCCGTCACGTTCGAGCAAAAATTTGTGTGCGTCAGCATCACGCCCTTGGGCTCGCCCGTCGTGCCGGAGGTGTAGATGATCGATGCCAACTGACCCGGCAAGACCTGCGACGCGCGCATGCGGTAGGACGCGACATCGGCGCCGCCGGCGGCGGAAATCAGTGTTTCGTAACGCAAGCAATCCGATGGCGGCGTTTCTCCGCAATCGGCAAGGACGACCTGTTCCAACTCGGGGAGCTGCGTTCGAACGGCGCGAAGCTTCTCCATCTGGGCCGCGCCGGCTGCGAATACGACTTTTGCGCCGCAGTGCTTGAGGATGTAGCTGATACGTTCCTGGGATTCGTTGAAATAAATGGGTACGGTGACGCCACCGGCCCCGGTAATGGCAAAATCAGCAATGTGCCACTCCGGCCGATTGGCGGCAAAAAGCCCGACACGGTCGCCAGGCTTTACGCCCAGTTCAACAAACGCACTGGAAAGCCCCGATACCCGGCGCAACATCTCTTCGGAAGAAATCGCCTTCCAACCAGCGGCACCGCGAACCAACTGCGCGCGGGGATTCGAGAGCGAGTCCACAGAGTTGAGCAGTCGCGAGGGAAGCGTGCCGTAGTTCATCGGATGCAATGACTCTACCCTAGGCCATTTCGGCGTGCAATCCAACTCCGGTCTATGCCCGGCTGTTGTGGTGCGCTGAGCGATGCTGCGCTAAGATGAATCGCGGAGTCCAATCATGGGCGCAACGATTTCCGGAACCGTCGCCGATAGCTCCCTCTCCAGAGGGCCATTTCGCGCTGCCCGCGGGACGCAGCTTTCTTGCAAAGGGTGGCAGCAGGAAGCGGCTCTGCGCATGCTGATGAACAATCTTGACCCTGAAGTTGCCGAAAGGCCCCAAGATTTGGTGGTCTATGGCGGGACTGGGAAAGCGGCGCGAAACTGGGAAAGTTTTCACGCCATCGTGCGATCGCTAAAAGCGCTGGGGTCTGACGAGACCCTGCTGGTGCAATCAGGCAAACCCGTCGCTGTTTTCCGCACACATGAATACGCGCCACGCGTTCTGCTTTGCAATTCGAATCTGACAGGTCATTGGAACAATTGGGAAAAGTTCAATGAACTGGACCGTGCCGGCCTGATGATGTACGGCCAGATGACTGCCGGGAGCTGGATCTACATTGGCACGCAGGGCATCCTGCAAGGCACCTATGAAACGTTCGCGGCTGCGGCCCAGAAACACTTCGGCGGCACGCTTGCCGGCAAATTGCTCGTCAGCGGCGGCATGGGAGGCATGGGTGGTGCGCAACCCCTCGCGGCGACGATGAATGGCGGGGCGTTTCTCGGGATTGACGTGGACCCTGAGCGCATCAAACGTCGTGTCAAGGGCGGCTATTGCGACGTCATGGTCACTAGCCTCGACGAGGCGCTGCGCATATTGAAGAACGCAGTCCGCAAGTGCGAAGCGACATCCGTCGGACTTGTGGGCAATTGTGCGGACTTGATTCCAGAGCTTGCCAAGCGCGGAGTTGTGCCTGACGTCCTGACGGATCAGACAAGCGCGCATGACCCCATCGGCGGCTACGTTCCGAACGGAATGTCGCTTGAAGCCGCGCTGGAATTGCGCAAGGCATCCCCGCAGGAGTATCGGCAGCGTGCGCTGGCAGCGGTGGCGCAGCATGTGCAAGGCATGCTCGATTTGCAAAAGCTCGGCGCCGTCACGTTCGATTACGGCAACAATATCCGAACATTTGCATACGAACACGGCGTGAAAAATGCTTACGACTTTCCGGGGTTTGTACCCGCGTACATCCGCCCGCTCTTTTGCGAAGGTAAAGGTCCGTTCCGCTGGGCCGCGCTTTCCGGTGAGGCTTCAGACATCGCGCGAACGGACCAGCTTGTTCTCGAATTGTTTCCCCACGACGAACACCTGACGCGGTGGATCAAACTGGCGCAGAAACGCGTGAAGTTTCAAGGGCTCCCCTCGCGGATTTGCTGGCTGGGCTATGGCGAGCGCGACAAATTTGGCCTGGCTTTGAATGGACTCGTCGCGAGCGGCGAATTGAAAGCGCCCGTAGTGATGGGCCGCGATCACCTCGATTGCGGATCAGTCTCTTCCCCATTTCGCGAAACGGAATCCATGCTCGACGGTTCCGACGCCGTGGCCGACTGGCCGCTTCTCAACGCGCTACTGAACACCGCGAGCGGGGCTTCCTGGGTTTCGATTCACAATGGGGGCGGAGTTGGAATTGGTTACTCTCAGCACGCCGGCCAAGTTACGGTAGCTGACGGCACCAAGGAGATGGCCGCCCGGATCGAACGCGTCTTAACAAACGACCCGGGGTTGGGGGTGGCGCGCCACGTGGATGCAGGCTACCCCGAAGCGATCGCTTTCGCAAAAAAGACTGGGGTAAAGATTCCTATGTCGTAGCGCATCCCGGTCCCTCAGATACGAATCCCAATTGAAGAGAGAAGGTCCACAGGAGGAAATCATGTACGTCATTTTGGGAGCCACGGGAAATACGGGAAGCGTTGCGGCAGAAACACTTTTAGAGAAGGGGCAGAAAGTGCGAGTCGTGGGGCGCGACAAACAGCGTCTCGCGCGATTGGTCGCTCAGGGTGCGGAAGCTTTTGTGGCGGATGTAACGGATTCCGCCGCACTGAGCCGTGCATTAACCGGCGCCCGGGCAGTCTATGCAATGGTGCCGCCCGACATGACCAGTCCGGATTTCCGGACCTACCAGGATCAAGTGACGAATTCGATTGCCACAGCCTTGGAGTCGGCTAGAGTCAAGCATACGGTGACACTCAGCAGCATCGGGGCGGATAAACCGGATAAGACCGGCCCGGTAATTGGCCTTCATGAAATGGAAAAGAGATTTGCGCAGATCCCAAATCTAAACGCGCTCCACCTTCGGGCAGGGTACTTCATGGAAAACACGCTTCCGCAAGCGGGGGTCATCAAGAATTTTGGAATGATGGCCGGCCCGGTGCGCGACAATCTGCCACTTCCGGTGATCGCGACGCACGATATCGGAGTGGCAGTCGCGGAATCTCTCCTCAAACTTGATTTTGCAGGTCAACAGACGCGAGAACTTCTCGGCCAGCGCGACCTTACCTATTTGGAGATGGCGAAAATTGCTGGAGCAGGGATTGGAAAACCAAATCTTACCTATGTCCAAATGCCCACAGAGCAGATGATTCAAGCGATGACACAGATGGGCATGTCGCAGAACATCGCTTCTCTGCTCTGCGAAATGTCAGAAGCGTTAAATAGCGGCTACATGCGCGCTCTTGAGCCGCGCTCGCCTGCGAATACCACGCCTACTTTGTATGAGGAATTCGTACAGAAGGTTTTTGTGCCGGCCTTCAAGGGCCAGGCCACGAGCGCATAAGATCATTTCTCATCATCCGCAGCCCTGCGTCTTTGAGCGATTGACCTTTTCCTGTGCAAGGACGAGTGCGCAGGAACTGAATATCGAATTGCTTCCCGGTGTGCATCATCGTCAGGCATCCGGCATAATAGGCGCATCTTGCCGAATCCGCTTCTCATAACCGGTGCTTCACAATTACTTACGCTCGGTGGCCGCGGTCCTCGCCGCGGTGCCGGTCTAGCGCGCCTCGGCATCGTCAAGAACGCGGCAATGCTTGTGCGCGACGGCTTGATCGAAGCAGTCGGTGCGCGCGCGATGATAGAAGTTTTGCCTGCTGCGGCGAAGGCGGAAAAACTGGAAGTAGGCGGACGCGTCATACTGCCGGGCTTTGTCGATTCGCATACGCACTTGATTCATGCCGCCAGCCGTGCCGAGGAATATGAACTGAAAATCGCCGGCGCGAGTTATGAAGAGATCGCGCGCAAAGGCGGCGGGATTCTGAACTCCGTGAAGAAACTCCGGGCAGCCACCTCAGAAGCGTTGAAGCGACGGGCACATCTTGCTCTTGCGAGGTTCGCCGCTTGCGGAACTACTACCATCGAGGCCAAAAGCGGCTATGGTCTGGACATTGCGAACGAATTGCGAATCTTAAACCTGCACAAGGAACTTGCAGCAGAACAAGCACTCGACATCGTTTCGACTTTCCTCGGAGCTCATGTTGTTCCTGCCGAGTATCGCGGAATTTCCGATGGCGTGAGCAGATACATCGCGCTTCTTACCGAGAAACTGATTCCGGAGGTAGCGAAGGAAAAACTTGCCGAATTCTGCGACGTGTATTGCGACCGTGGAGCTTTTACGCGAGACCAGGCCAAGCTCGTACTACAAGCAGGCGCGCGTCACCACCTCAAGCCCAAGTTGCACGCAGAGCAGCTTTCGCGCACAGGTGCGGCTCAGTTGGGGGTTCAACTCGGCGCGACGAGTTGCGATCATCTCGAGCAAGTCAACTCAGGCGATATTGCGGCGCTGGCAAAGTCGGATACTGTCGCAACGTTATTGCCCGGGTGCGATTTCCACCTGGGCTTGAAACAATACGCGCCCGCTCGCAAGTTAATCGATGCAGGCGCTATCGTCAGCCTCGCGACCGACTACAACCCCGGCACCAGCCCCACCGTAAGCATGCCGATGATCTTGTCGCTGGCTTGTACACAGCTGCGCATGACGCCCGCCGAGGCCATCGCCGCATCCACCATCAATGCGGCCTACGCTCTCCGGCGGGAAGCCCAGGTGGGCTCGCTCGGGGTTGGCAAATTCGCCGACCTCGCCGTCTTCGATGTGGCCGATTACCGCGAAATTCCTTATTATTTTGGAGTGAACACCTGCTGGATGACCATCAAGCGGGGTGTTGTTGTCCATGCCGCCAACAAAATCACCATCTAACTCGCCAAGGAAGCAACCCAGGAAGATTAGAATCCTGCAATTGAAAAATGCCGAACAAAAATCCTTGTTGATGGAGCATTTCTATCCCTTCCTGGGGATACTTTTCGCTGGCTCGTCGTTCTTGTTGATGGGCTTCGGGTTCAAACCGTATGAATCGATAGTCATCGGGCTGTGGATTGCCGGAATCGCTTTTTTCATCAGGCAAGTCGTGCGATTCATGAAGAACGAGCCGGCTCCCAAGAAGGAAGAAAAAAGCGTGCTCATGGACCAAACACCGAAGAAATACACTCCCCCCGCCCTCCCTCGCGTGAGCAAGGACTTTTCTCCGATGCCGCCTGCGGGCGACAAGAGATATCCTCCGCCAAGCCCGTTCATAAAGCCCCCCAAATAGTTGCCGGCGAACACCTCTCGCAACAAGCCGCAACGGTCAAGGCAAGCAGTTGGCTCGGGAGGCCCAAAATCCCCTATGATGGTCTTGTGAAGTTTGAGGGTCGCGATTGCGATGAAACGACTGATTGAATGCGTGCCGAATTTCTCCGAGGGACGTGATCCCGCGAAGGTCGAGGCCATTGTCTCTGCGATGAACGGAGTTTCCGGAGTGTATGTACTCGACCGCGAAATGGATGCAGACCACAATCGAAGTGTCATCACTCTCGCCGGAGAGCCGGATTCTGTAGCTGAGGCGGTCTTGCGCGGCGTCGGCAAAGCCCAGGAGTTGATCGATCTTACAAAGCACAAGGGCGCCCATCCGCGCGTAGGTGCAACAGACGTCGTCCCCTTCATCCCCATCGAGGGCGTAACGTTGGAGGATTGCGTGGCGCTCGCGCGACGCACAGGCAACGAGATTTGGGCGCGTTACAGAATCCCCGTGTTCTTCTACGAAGCGGCCGCGATGAGGCCCGACCGCGTCAACCTCGAAAATGTGCGCAAAGGGCAATTTGAAGGACTGCGCGAAGAGATGAAGCATAATCACGACCGCCAACCCGACGTCGGGGAGCCCAAGCTGCATCCCACGGCCGGTGTCACCGTTGTTGGCGCGCGAAAATTTCTGATCGCTTATAACGTCAATCTGAATACACCGGACATTGGCATCGCTAACAAAATCGCCAAAGCTATCCGTTTCTCTTCCGGGGGCCTCCGCTACGTCAAGTCCATGGGCGTGGAATTGAAAGCGCGCAATCTGGCGCAGGTTTCCATCAACCTCACGGATTTCGAGCAAACGCCGATGCACCGCGTCTATGAAATGGTCAAGCGTGAGGCGGAGCGTTACGGCGTCATGCCCGTTGGCAGCGAAATCGTCGGCCTGATTCCGAAAAAGGCCATCGAAATGGCCGCGGACTTTTTCTTACAGTTGGAGAACTTCTCTCCGGCGCAAGTGTTTGAAAACCGTCTGGCCGCGGCGCTCGGTGGCGCGCCCCTTGACGAAGGCAAGGACGGCAAGCTGGCCAGTTTAGCGCGCCCTTTCCTGGAAGCGGTGGCGGCCCCCACGGTAACACCGGGAGGCGGAAGCGTTTCCGCGATGGCAGGTGCGCTGGCAGCCGCACTGGGCCAGATGGTCGCGGGGCTCTCGCGCAAGAAGAAATCCCAAGCCGCGCATGTGGAACGGCTTTCGAGTGAACTTGAAGCCTTGCGCCAATCCGCAGATGAGTTGACCGAAGCCATCGACCGTGACGCTGCTTCTTACGATGCCGTCCTGGCTGCGTTTAGACTGCCGCAGAAGAATGCGGAGGAAACGAAAAAGCGAGAGAGAACCATTCAAGTGGCGACCAAAGGCGCGTCGGAAGTACCGCTCCACGTGGCGGAGCGGTCCGTTGCACTTTTCGAACGCCTGGGACAACTGCAGGCTTTCGCCGCCGCATCCATGAGGTCAGACTTGGAGGTAGCGCGCTGGATGGCCGCGGCGGGGGCGCGCGGTGCTCTTGCCAATGTGGAGATCAATCTTGATGGAATTACGGATGGGCACTACGTGGCGCTCATGCGCACAAAAATCACTTCGCTTCGTGAACGACTTGGGAATGCGCCCCGGACAACAACCGCGTAGAATAGATCTTCCACCGGCCTGTGAAAGGATCACGCTATGAGACTGAGGACAAATTTTCGTGCGACGACTTGTGCGTCGTTGATTCACCGATTCGCGGCAATGGGCCTTTTGCTCGCTTCAGGCCTTTGCTTGCCCAAGCCGGCTGCAGCCGGGACGCTTGGCGCGGACATCATCGGCATGTTCCCCAAGGACGTGGGCGAGTTTGGCTATGCCGATTTGAAGAAAGCCCGCACGCTAAAATGGTTTCCCCAATTGCAGCAGCAAGTGCTTCCCGAGCGCTTCCGGCAATTCGAAAAGTTCCTGGCCTCCACCGGCAATGACCCCAACAGCCAAGTCAATGAAATTGCGTGGGCACTGGTTCCCGAGGGGATGACCGCGAAGACGGAGGGCACCGGCTCTGACGCCGTTCCAACGGGCGAACAGATGGTGGGAATCGCGCTCGGCAACTTTAACCAGGACGCGACGGCGGCCTACTTCAAGGCTCAGAAGCTGCCCACCGCATCGTTCCATGGCTACACGCTATACGCTTTTGGCACGGGAACCGGGGCGACGGATCTATTCTTTGTTTTCATTGATTCAGGTACCGCCGCTTTTGGCCACAAGAGCATCCTGGAGAAAATGATTTCCGTACGGTTTGGCGACGAGGATGGCCTGCTACGCAACGACAAGTTTTTCTCGCTCATCAATGAAGCAAATACGGGCAGCTCGGTGTGGCTGGTGACAAATCCGGCTTACACACGCCTGGCGATTCAGCAGCTAGCTCCGGAGATTGAACAGTTTCCCGAGGCCGCCAAACTTGTTATGCGAATGCAGAACACCATCATCAATGTCGAAGCAGGAAGCGACCTGGACGCCAAGGTCCAGGCCATCTGCGGTTCCACGGATGATGCAAACACGCTCGGACAGCTTCTGCAGGCCGGCTTTCTGTACAAACGTTATCAAGCGCAAAAAGACAATCCGGATCTTGCCCAGCTCCTCGATCAGGTTCGCATCATTCCCGGGGGAGACCGGGTGACTTTGCGCATGTCACTCAGTGACGATCAGATGACCTCGCTCATCAAACACAATACTTTCGCGTTCAAGATGTAGGATTGCGCGGGCTTCTGCTGGCAAACATTCAAAGAACCGGACACGGAATCGTGCCCGGCTCTTTTTTCTATCCTGGCCGCGCTATGCGATGCGCGGCGCGTGCCCCCAATATTTAGTCAATCGTGTGATCGATAGTCCTTCATGCGCTTCGTACTGCACCCGGTCAACTCCACCCAGCCCGCCGGAGCCTCCAAGTTGCTGGGCAAATCCTGCAATGCTGTCCAGTCCGATCGCGGGCTCTTCACCTCCTTCACAGGACATGGCAACCTCGATGCGATCCGGAAAGCAGCTGAATATAACGTTCAGGTGCGGGTGGTTTCCTTTGAGATGCTCGAACGATTCCTGGCATGCCGCGATGATTGACTTTTGCAACTCCACCGTTGCTTCGTTCGTCAGTCCGGCGGACGCGGCAAAGTAGCGCGCAATTCCTCCTGCAGCAGCCGCCAGCCGCGCATCGGGGTCTATCTGCAGTTGAACGCCCTTGAACTCAGCGCTCACTTTGGTTGGTCGCGAGGGAAACATCGCAAGCTTCCCGGCAGTCCGGGCAGTAGTACAGACCATCTGCGCAGAGCTTCACGTTCACTTGCCCCTTGCAAATCGTGCAGTACTTTTCACAATTGCACTGGCCTTCCGGCTTGTCACACTGAACGCAGACGACAGGACCCTGCATGGGAGCCTCCTAGAAAACTGTACCTGACGCAGGCGGAAGCCAGCAAGTTTGACGTTTGGCCATGGCGCGTTTCTTGCATGTAGTTTCGCCGCCCTTTCGTTCTTCCACACGGCTTTGACGCCAGCGTTCCTGCTCGCTCTTCTTTGACGCGTTTCAGGGCGCATGTTAGTATCAATTTTTTCCTGAGCACACGGAATGGAATCCGTCACGACTTCTTCGATCATCGAACTCCGCAAGACATCGCTTAACGCGGTGCACCGCCGTCTAGGCGCAAAGATGGTCAATTTCGGTGGCTGGGACATGCCCGTCGAATATCCCGCGACTGGAGGGCTGATCGCGGAGCACAAAGCCGTGCGCTCGAGCGTCGGTGTTTTCGATGTCAGCCACATGGGCGACATTCGCATCGGCATTGGGCGCGCTTCGGGTGGTTCTCTCGCCGCAGTACAGCACTTGAGCATGAACGATGCCTCGAAGCTGGCCATCGGCCAAGCGCACTATTCCGCAATGCTATATCCCGAGGGCACGTTCGTTGACGATGTAATCGTCCACCGCCTCGGCGAAGACGACTACTTGCTGGTCATAAACGCGGGAACACGCGAAAAAGATGTGAACTGGGTTCGCGAGCAAACAAAAGGCTTTGACTGCACGGTCGAGGACCTGAGCGATGCATACACACAACTCGCGATCCAAGGGCCGCGTGCGCAGGAATTGCTTCAAAAACTCACCGACGCAAACCTTGGCGTTATTAAGAACTACTGGTTCACGCACGGCACCGTCTGCGGCTTGAAGAACACTCTCATCGCTCGGACAGGTTATACCGGAGAAGACGGCTTCGAAATCTACGTCCCCTCGGACGCGGCAACCAGCGAGATGGTTTGGAATAAGGTGATGGAAGCCGGGCGCGAGTTCGGCATCATCCCTTGCGGCTTGGGCGCTCGAAATACGCTTCGCCTCGAAGCAAAAATGGCTCTCTACGGGCACGAAATCAGCGACAAGATCAACGTCTGGGAAGCGGGACTGGACCGCTACTGCAAGCTGGAGAAGGGCGATTTCATAGGCCGAGCGGCATTGGAGCGTGCGAAAGCCGCCGGTCTTACGCGTGCTTTGGTCGGACTGGAAATGGTGGACCGCGGCATCGCCCGAGATGAATATTGCTGCTGCAACGAAAAAGGTGAAGCGATCGGGGTAATCACGAGCGGTTCGCCTTCGCCTACGCTCGGCAAAAATATTGCGCTTGCGTACGTCACGCCCTCCATGACGGCTCTTGGCACGCCCATCTATGTGCAGATTCGCACGCAGAAGTGCAAGGCTCAGGTGGTCGCGACTCCGTTCTACAAGCGGCCGAAGAAGAATGCGGTGCCGCAAGCCGCAGCACGTGACTGACACCGGCGATATTAAGGCAGCCCCAGCCTAACGGGGCGGCGAGGAGCAGTCGAATGGCGTATCCGGCGAATTATCGCTACACCAAAGAGCATGAGTGGGTGGACGTCAAAGGTGATGTGGCTTCCATCGGCATCACCGATTACGCGCAGCACGAACTGGGCGACGTGGTGTTCGTCGAACTGCCGAAACCCGGCTCGAAGGTCGAGGCCGGCAAAACGTTTGGAACCGTGGAGTCGGTGAAAGCCGTCAGTGACATTTACGCCCCCGCTTCCGGCGAAGTCGTGGAAGCCAACGGCGATTTGCAGAACACACCGGAAAAAATAAACACCGATCCGCACGGCGCGGGCTGGCTCATAAAAATTCGCATCGCCAATCCGGCCGAGATCGGCGCACTTATGGACACGGCAGCTTACGAAGCCTACATCGCCTCGCAAAGCAAGGAAGCCTCCGCCTGATGCGCTATCTTCCGAAGAGTCCCGCCGAGCGGCACGAAATGCTGGCCGCCATCGGAGCAAAGTCCGTCGATGAATTGTTCTCCAGTATTCCGGAGCGTTTTCGCCTTCGCGCTGCCCTGAAATTGCCCGGGCCACTCTCTGAAACGGAAGTTATCGACTATTTCCAAGCGCGGGCTTCGGAAAACTCGAGCGGCTATACCAGCTTTCTCGGCGCCGGGATTTATAATCACCTGCGTTCTGTCGTAACCGACGCGATCATTCAGCGCGGAGAATTTCTCACCTCCTACACTCCTTACCAGGCCGAAATCGCTCAAGGTACGCTCCAGGCCATCTTCGAGTTTCAAACTCTGATGTGCCAGCTCACCGGGCAGGAAGTTGCCAACGCCTCGATGTATGACGGTTCCACCGCCACGACCGAGGCCGTACTTATGGCCGAGCGACTCACCGGTCGTAGCCGGATTCTGGTTGCGCGCTCCTTGCATCCCGAATATCGCGACGTCCTCAAGACCTACGCGAAGAATTCCGGCTTGCAGGTGGAAGAAGTCGGCTACGGCGCGAACGGTATGCTCGATCAGAAGGCATTGCAGACCGCGCTCAAGGACAATGCCGCGGCCCTCGTCGTGCAATCGCCGAATTTTTTTGGTGTGATCGAAGACCTCTCGCCTCTTGCCAACGCTGCACACTCCACAGGCGCGCTACTCGTCACCGCAATTACAGAGGGCGTTTCGCTGGGACTGGTCCGGCCCCCGGCTGAGGCCGACATTGTGGCTATGGAAGCTCAAAGCTTTGGCTTGGCTCCAAGCTACGGCGGGCCCTTCGCAGGCGTCGTTGCTTCGCGCGACAAGTTTGTGCGCCAAATGCCCGGCCGTCTCGCCGGACAGACAACGGATTCAGATGGCCGCCGCGGTTTCGTTCTTACGCTGGCCACGCGTGAGCAGCACATTCGCCGCGAAAAGGCCACCTCCAACATTTGCACGAATCAGGCCCTCTGCGCTCTCGCGGCCACGGTTCACCTTACACTTCTCGGCAAGGATGGTCTGCGCGAGATGGCTCACCAAAATCTTTCCAAGGCACGATTTGCTCTCGCCGAACTCGAAAGAATTCCGGGCGTCCGCCGCGCTTTTGACGCGCCATTTTTCAACGAATTCACGCTCGAACTTCCGCGTTCCGTGAAACTCGTGAACGCCTATCTCTTGCGCGAAAGGATCATCGGGCCTTACGTGCTCGGGCAGGCGTACCCGGAACTGACGAAACATGCCCTGGTTTGTGTGACGGAAACCACAACGCGCGCGCAAATCGAACACTTTGGCGCCGTGCTGCGTAAAGCGCTGGAGCAACCCGTTTGAAACCAAGTTTGCAGGGGAGCGACAGGCCGCGCCCGGCCGTAAACTGAACTCATGACCGACAAAATCAAAAAGGCCACGCGCCATACCAATCAAAATGAAGGCCTGATCTTTGAAAAATCCTCGCCCGGCAAGCGCGCGTTCGAACTGCCTCCGCTCGATGTGCCAGCCGCCGATCCCGCCAACACCTTGGGCACCAATTTTCGGCGTGGCGGAATCGAAGGCTTTCCGGAAGTCAGCGAGATCGAAGTGATTCGGCACTTCACGCGGCTATCCACCTGGAACTACGCTATCGACCTCGGCATGTACCCTCTCGGGTCCTGCACGATGAAATATAACCCGCGGGTCAACGAATTTGTCGCGCGCCTCGACGGACTCGCCACGGAGCATCCCTACCAGCCCCAGGAGCTTTCACAAGGCTGTCTGAAAATCTTGCAACTTCTTGAACAGTGCCTTCTCGAAATCACCGGTATGGACTCCGTCACTCTGCAGCCCGCCGCAGGCGCCCAGGGTGAGTTGACCGGCCTTCTCCTTATCCGCGCCTACCATCAGAAAAACGGAAACCCCCGCAAGAAAGTTTTGATTCCGGATTCCGCGCACGGAACTAACCCCGCAACGGCCGTCATCGCCGGCTACGAAGTCGAGAACATCAAGTCCGAATCTCATGGCCAGATCGATGTCGCCAAGTTGCGTGACCTCGTCACTAACGACGTCGCTGCGCTGATGATCACCAATCCCTCGACTCTCGGCATCTTTGAGCAGCGCATCCCCGAAATCGCAGAAATTCTTCACGCCAAAGGCGCGCTCCTATATATGGACGGCGCGAATATGAATGCGCTGACGGGCATCACGCGCCCCGGCGATCTCGGCGTAGATGTCATGCATCTCAACCTGCATAAGACCTTTTCAACTCCCCACGGCGGAGGCGGTCCGGGTGCCGGCCCCGTCGCCATGAAAAAAATCCTCGAACCCTTCCGTCCCGTTCCCATCCTCGTGGAAAAAGAAGCGGGCCGCCTGTCCCTCGATGCCAACCGTCCGGACTCGATCGGCCGCGTAAAAGCCTTCAGTGGGAATTTCGGCGTGCTCGTTCGGGCTCTCGCTTACATCCTGGCTTATGGCCCCGGCGTTCGCCAGGCCACGGAAGATGCTGTACTGAACGCCAACTACATTCGCAAGCACCTCGAAGGCGTATTCGATCTGCCCTATTCCCTGCCCTCTATGCATGAGGTGGTTTTTAGTGATGCGCTCCAAAAGAAAAACGGCGTCAACACCATGGACATCGCCAAGCGTCTGATCGACTACGGCTTCCACCCCTATACCACGGCGTTCCCTCTCATCGTTCCCGGCGCGCTGATGATCGAACCGACTGAATCGGAATCTCGCCAGGAGTGTGACCTCTTTATCGACGCCATGCGGTCCATCGCCGAGGAAGCGTCCACGAATCCTGAACTCGTAAAAACCGCGCCGCACACCACGCGAGTCCGCCGCCTCGACGAAGTCGGCGCGGCCCGCAAGCCGATCCTGTGCTGGAAGCCCCCGGCGTCCAAGACTGGTGCAGCTGACTAGACCAGCAAGCCACATTTCCAACGAAACACCGGGCAAGGCTGGCGCATTTTGGTTTCAAGCACATTCGAATTCTGCGATCTCAGCCATCTGGTTCCCTGCTGCTAAAAAATTGTGACTGTTCTTGGTCTATCAGCCTGCGCTCGAAAGGTCTCGCGCACAACCACTGTTGCGCGGGTCACGAAAGACTATGTTGAAGATAGCCGCAAGCATATTCTGCAAGGCAAAGACATTCCGCCCTACGCCACGGTCTACCGCATTCATGGCCCTTTTCTGTTCGGCGCTACTGACAAGTTCGCGGAGATTCTCGACGAACTGCCGAGGCTTCCCCCCATCGTCATCTTGCGACTACGGAACATGACTGCCATTGACGCCACTGGCCTTGGCGCCATCCGCGACCTGGCAGACACGCTCCAGGCTTCCGGCCGATCTCTTTTGCTCTGCGGCGCCCGCGAACAACCCGCAAAGCTCATGCATCAAGCCGGGTTCGAACGCCATGTCGGCACGGAAAATATCTGCGAAAGCATTGCCGATGCGATAGAGCGGGCCGGGGACCTCTATCGCACGCATAATGCTTCCGCACATGAGGAGATTGCCGCAAAAGTGGTCTAGTTGCGCTAAGAGAGCTTGCGAATTGTTCCGGGCGAATTCCTCTGATCTCGCCGCACAAATAAAACGGGCGCCTCGAAGAGACGCCCTCTTACCCATGTCGGAGATAGCGGAAACGTTTCAGAACAACAGATCCTATCGATCTTCATCCTCGAAACTTATGCCAGGCAGAACAGGAGTCCCTTCCATGCGAACCGCATCCAGGGCCGAAGGATCGAGGCCGAGGATTCGCAAAATAGTCGGAGCCACCTGAGCAGTTTCCACAAAGCTGTGGATGGTCCGAGCTGCGATGTCAGGGTTGGAGACCAAAAGCATCACATTGGTATCATCCCAGGCGAAGCCGCCGTGCTCGGATTGCTTCTTCAAGTTGCCCGTATAGACCACGCCATGGTTCGGAATTACAACGATGTCGGGTGTGCGCGGGTCGCCGCCTTGACGCAAACGGCAGCAGGGACCTGGAACGTTGGGAACACCTGGTGGATTAAAAATGGTGTCTATTGAAGCGCCATACAGGATCTCGCCGATTCCGGCGGCAGCGGCGTTGTCTTCTAGCATGCTCACGGCTTTCGTGGTGTCGCTGGAATTGGTTAGCCACAACTGGGAAATGTCGTCCTCGGCCAAACCGAGCCCGTTGTTGGGGTCGCTGTAAACCGCTGGGAGAAGCGGCCCAATGATCCCGGATGGTGGCGTACCATTGTTGCCGGAGTTCCCCGGGATGGGGAAGAAGCGGTTCGGGTCGATCGGCGATTGCCCGTGTTTGGCAGTGACAATAACCACAGTCGAGTCTAGCAGGTGCCGGCTCTTAAGCGCGGCGACCATTTGCCCGATCGCTGCGTCCACGAATTCGATCTCGGCACGCATCTTGGGCCTTGGGGTACCCTGGGCATCCTCGTAACCGCCAGAGTTTGCGTCAGTTCTGGTTGCGGACTTGGGTTCAATCAGTTTTTGTCCAACGCTGACGGCCTGGAAGTTCATGCCAAATATGACGGGGACAGGCTGGCTGCTTGTGCCGAGGTGGTTCTTGCCGTTAATCCAATTGACGACGGCGTTGACTTTCAATTGGTCGTAGCATTTGATGGAATCGAAGTCGGTCGTCCAGTCACTGCCGGTGTTCTGGGAAATGTGGGAGCAGTCGGTCCCGTTCGCGGTTTTGAAACCAGGGATGTCCACGACGTTGGAATTTACTTCCGGGGCGTAGTAATCATCGACGTTGCTTGGGCTGGACGTTCCGGTGGGGCCAGAGACGACAGCATAGACGGGGTGCTTGTCCGACCACGCGGTGAAGCCGCCCGCAGCGTGGATAACCCCGTAGATCGTGTTTGTGCGCACGAAGTTCCAGGGGTAAACAGGCTTGCAGCCATCGAAGGGATCGCGCACCAATTTATCCGGATCGATCGATAAAACTCCTCCGTCGAATTTGGAGTACGGACCGCCTCCATTCACCAGGGTCTCGTCGAATTCGTCGCCTTCCTCGTACTCAGTCTGCGTTCCGTTGATCTGTCCCTGAACGCAGTTTCCGCCGGGGAGCCCGTTACCGGTCGCGATTTTTGGAGGAGCAAGAACGCGATCGTAAGCAACGTCATAAAATGCGCCGACGGTTCTGGGGGTACCACCCGTAACGAGGGCCATGAGGCCAGGGAAGGAGTCGGAAGGTCTAGAGGTTGAAGTCCGGGTGTAGTTCACGCCCGTCCTGCCAAGAGCAGCGAGTGTTGGGCAAGTGCTGGAAGCCACGCAGTTTTCGAAATCGAGGGCGTGCATTCCATCAATGCTGATGAGCAGGACGTGACGGGAGCCCTGATGGCCATCAGAGCGGCCCCAGTCTTGCGCGCCTGCCATAGGAGCGAGTGAGATAGCGGAACCAAGAACCAGCGAGAGCGATTTGCCGAGCAGTTTTTGGAACATGAAAATCCTCCGCCAACGTGATATAGGCGAGGTGTTGCGATTGTATGAGTCCTGCGTTAATTCTTGTGCGCACTGGCTGGAGGCTTCACATCGAAAAGGCGCGGAGGCGGGCGGATGGTGGGGCCTCGCGTTCGACAGTCCTTATGCGAATCCGCAATAGTTTCTTATTTTGTCAGTCGCACGCTATCGAGAATCGCCGCGAAGGTCTTATCGTACTTTTCATAGTCTTTTTGTGGCGCAACACATATGAAGGACAGCAATCCCCCCGGGCGCATCACCGTAATCAGCCAATCCGTCTCCTCACCGCCCAATGGGGACACATTGCTCAAATAGGTCGAAAGCCCGGGCTGGCCGTTCAAACGCAAACGCCCTGGTCCACGCGCGATCTTCATGTGAGGATTATCTTTCTGTAGGGTCCTGACCAAATCCTGAGTCGCGTCTTCCAAAGATCTTTCTGCGGCTGGAGCACCCTGCGCTTGCGTAACATTCACGATCAGACCGTATGCCAACCCACCCTGCCCATCGCTTCCCTCCAGGACCCCGCCATCCGGCGCGAACGACACGCTCTTCTCTTGGCCGTACTTATGCCAGTTCTCTGGATACGCAATCTTGTACGCGGGAGACTTGTACTCTACAAAATTCGGCGAAGGCGCCGGAGGCGGACCGATCCGATTCGGCACTTCCCTGCCGGCGGGTGACGGCCCCCTCCTCACCACCGGGAGCGCCCTTACTTCGCGCTTTATCGCTTCGAACTCCAGTGAATCTCGTTTCATTTTCCCCGGTTCCCCGCCTAGCTTTTGGATCTCTTCGTCCACGCGCTCGACCCGATGCTCCGGGTTGGGATGGTCGGAGAAAAACTCAGGTGGATTCTTTCCCTTGCTCTCTGCTTCTATTTTTTCGAAGAATTGCGCCAGGGCACGCGGGTCGTATCCCGCATCGTAAAGCACCTGTGTGCCCATCACGTCTGCTTGCGTCTCCGAAGACCTGGAATACCGCAGCAACACACCGCCGGCGCTGAACCTCCCAAGTTCCGTGAGCAGTGCTCCACCAGCGTTACCCCCAAAGAGCGCGCCCAATATTCCCACGCCCGCCTGCGCGAATTGCGCTTTCGTCGCCTCCGCGGTCCCGTGGCGCAGGGCCACATGCGAAAGCTCGTGCGCCATCACTGCGGCGAGCTGTGCTTCGTTGTCTGAGACTTCGATCACACCCCGATTAACAAAAACGTATCCGCCAGGCAGGGCAAATGCGTTGATCTCCCTGTCATTTACGCAATGAAACTCCCACGGATAATCCACGCCTCCCGTCGGCAGTTTTGCAACCAGTTTCCGGCCGAGTTCCGTTAGGTAGGCGTCCACTCTGGGCGCATTGCAGGACGGCAACTGCCTCGCCGCGTCCACGGCCACCTGTTTCCCCAGAGCGATGTCATCCTGCGGCGAATAAAAGTTCCAGGCAGGCTTGAACTGAGTCCGCTGCGCCCGTGTACTCGGAATCAGCAACAAGCACAGCGTGGTCGCAACGCTGACGGCTCGCACCAGTCTCCAGCGCATTTTTGGGCGCCGATTGCTGGGCCGATTTTGCGATTGCTTGCGGGCGAACATGTCTGTTTCGCTTCGGGCCGGCGAAGCCAATTCCTCTCTCTCCTTCCTAAATGTACACCGAGCCGCGTCCAAAAGAAAAAGCCCGGGAAAGTTTTCCCCGGGCGGTGTCATAAAACAAATTTTTCAGTCGGTTCAGCGCGCCATCCGTGGTGTTGGATCTGGTCCCACCGCGGTCGACGGCGCTTCCACGCTCTTCCCGGTCCTCGCTTGTGTTGGCCGCGCTGCTGTAACCGGTTCTGGCCGCCTTGCCGGTATAGCCAGGTTCTCCCCCTCGCGACTGAAGCTAAGACCGTCATTACCCTTGTTCCAGTCGATGCACACCAGGTCTCCCAGGTGCACTTGTTCCGTTGCCAGAAGATTTGCCAGCGGGTAGACCACGTGCCTCTCGATCGCCCTCTTCAGGTGCCGCGCACCGTATCGCTGGTCGGTCCCTTCCTGAAGCAGGAATTCCCGCCCAGGCGGGGTGACCCGAAACAGGAATTGCCCTTTCGCCGTTTCGAGAACCCGCTTCTGCACTTGACCTAGCTCAATCTCAAGCACTTCTTCCAGCTGTACCCGACGAAGTGGGTGAAATACCACAACCTTGTCCAGCCGGTTCATGAACTCCGGCGAAAACTTCCTCCGCGCCGCTTCCACAGCCGTCCGTTCGACCTTTTCATCCAACCCGTTCGCCGGTATATCTTTCGGCTGGATGAAGCCCATCCCGCCTTGCATCAATTCCGTGATCTCTCCCCCGCCTAGGTTCGACGTGAGGAATATCACCGTCTGCGACAAATCCACCCTTCGATTGTCTCCCAGGGTTAGAGTCGCCTTATCCAACATCCCCAGCAGCAACTGCCAAAGGGCATCCGACGCCTTCTCAATCTCGTCAAAAAGCAGAAAGCTCAACTTCAGTTTCTCGGTGTGGCTAGCCGCCAAGGCTTCTTGTGTAATCAGAGGGTGGGTTTCTCGGTGCCCCAGATACCCAGGAGGCGAACCGATCAATTTGGCGATCTCATGTGAGTGCTGGAATTCCGCGCAATCCACCTTGATTA